>Ga0206125_10000059_pt1 | contig 140890 bp, 138 predicted proteins | sample Helgoland_Spring_4_FD_148598 | JGI IMG/M metagenome (GOLD analysis project Ga0206125, IMG submission 148598) | Pelagic subsurface seawater microbial communities from Kabeltonne, Helgoland, North Sea - Helgoland_Spring_Bloom_20160331_1 | ecosystem: Environmental > Aquatic > Marine > Epipelagic...
ATAGGCTGGGTGTGGAAGTATGGCAACATATGGAGCTTACCAGTACTAATAACTCGATTGGCTTGATTTTTCAGGTCTTGAAGATTTTCATAATACGGTGTTCGTGCGTAGCGATTAGCTCGCATAACAAAAAATAAACAATCAGACGATATCTTTACTATTACACATGACTTGCATTAACTGGGTGGTTATTGCGAGAGGTCCCCACCCGATCCCATTCCGAACTCGGTCGTTAAGCCTCTCAGCGCCGATGGTACTTTGTCTTAAGGCACGGGAGAGTAGGTCGCTGCCCGGTTTATACAATTCATGTTTCCTCCATATAATAAACAAAACTCACCGCTTTATTTAAAGCGGTTTTTTTTTTGGGTAAATTTAGGAAAATTTTATGCAAAAAGTCGATATTGTTAAGTGGGTAGCCACTGTTATACAGTTAATAGGTTACGCTCTTACTGGCCTTAATTATACTCCCCTGAATGTTTATTTCTTCTTAGTCGGGATTTTTTTATGGTTCTCTGTAGGGGTGATGTGGAAAGACAGGGCTATAATGGTTGTACATGTTGGGGCTTTTTTATCATTATTAATAGGATACTTAAATACATTATAGTTGAGTACTAAATATATTAAAAGTAAAAACTATTTTAAAATAATACCCGGAGTTTTTTCAATTAGGTTCAAGAGCCAATTTGTGGCGGTATTTCTCTGCGTCCCAATTCAGCAATTCATCTTCATTTTCTTGTGATAAGTAGTTAACAGTGAAGCCATGAGGAATTTGACTCGCTATAAGTCCAATCGCGCCGGCCATTTCGTGGGCTGCTCTTGTGGCCCCCTCAGGAACATAAGCTCCGATATTTGGGATCAAGATTAAATCGGAATCTCTTTTTGAGGGGACAGTCTCGCCTAGCATGACACTCAACGCGCCACGTTTTAAAAAAACTACATGATCAGGATATAATGTTCCGCCAGTCACAATAGACAGGGCATGACTGTCACAGGCTGAAAGATGTGCAAAATCAGAATCGGCACGAACAAAGCCTGCTGGGCAAGAATTGTCACACAGTGAAATGGTAAAAGAATCGTGATTGTAATTACGAGTGACTGTCTTGACTTGACTAACAACTTTTTCAACTAAACCAGTTACCTCAGCTGGGCTATTACCACCAACAACTAAACCATGGTTTCCCAAAATAATAACATTAGGCTGATTTACATTATGCTGTATTTCTGACGCAACTTGATATGCTAAAGATTTTCCGGGTTTACAATAGGGAACAAATACCCATGAAAATTCGCTTAAAGTCTCTTCAAGGGCGGCTTTAGCATCGACCAGTACTGCCAAGGCGATTACTGAAGCGGCATGAACATGCGCTACAATTTTATGCTGCAAAAGGAGGTGCAGGCTTGTTTCAATGGATGGTTTCACACCATTGACTTCAGGGAATTTCTCTGCGTATGGGTCTTGAGACAGCTCTACAGGCACAAATATATCCTTTTTGTTTGCGTCGCTTAAAACTGTGCCTGATGCTTTTATATGCATTAACCCGTCTCGTTTAATAGAAGTATTTCCTCCTGCACCTTGCACAAGTGAAAAATCGCGTCCAAACGCTTCAGACATATCAAGGAAGTCTTGGGGTAATTTGCTCTTAGTCACAATATCATTCCTTTACAGGCATAGTTTCCATGGGCATGGTTAAATGTATCAGCAGACAATAGGTCATTATATATGACGCCCCTTAAAAACATATAGCTTCATTCCCAAGAAGTTCATAATAGCGGAAATACCAGTTGCCATAACAAAAGCGATGATAAACCGTATTTCTAATTGAGGGAATATAAATTTTAGAACCACATAGTTCGCTGAAATATTAGCTATTAATGAGGTAGCATAAACTAAAGTAAATTTTCCCTTTCCTTTTAGCCCATAATCGTCACGTTTAAATGTAAAATACTTGTTCGCAAAATAAGCAAATAAAACGCCTAAGCAAAAACTCATTCCCTTTGCAAGATTGAAGGAAAAGCCGGAAGATAGAAGTATAAAATAACATAAAAAGTCTATTAATACGGTTGCAACTCCAACAGGAATAAACCTGATGATTTGACTATTTGCTTCCTCAAAACGATTTGATGAACTAGAAGCTGGTTTATAGTCTTCTTTTACACCACTTGGGCGCGGTACTTTTTGTGAAGCTGTTTTATCAAGAAGGTTATCAAGGCTACTTGCTGGAACTCGGCTGTCTTTTTCAAGCCTATAAGGGTGGCTGCCCCATTTATGGAAGCAAGATTGCCAATATTCAAAGACTGCTAGATCTTTTGGGGTGCCCCATCCGATATAAGCATCAACATCAAATATCCGGCATATCAGTCCTGAGTTTATGGCGTCTTCAATGACTGAATCAACGTAAAACTCATTGTTGATACGATGATCGCGTTTCAATAACGATTCAGCTGCATTAATGAAATCCTTTGCTCGCCGGAATGTAAATGTCCCGGTCATCATAGCATCAGTTTCCGGATCATCCAGGGAGTTTTTGACGGAGACCTTATTTATATTCCCAAACTTATTACTTCCAACCCAACCAAACATTTCAGGTCTTGCAATCCCATCTGGATGCGCTCTGACAGTCCATACAATCACATCTGGCCCGTCATCTATCATCAATTTTTCAAACTCAGCCTCATTATATAACATCCCGTTATCGCAAGCTCCAATAGTCAAAGGCGCCTCCATGTCTACGCCTTCTAGGCCTTGTAGGCATGTGATCGCCTGACCTTGCGTGGGCCCATCTAGAGTCTTAATTTGTACGTCCAGAAAGCTTGATCGCAAAGTTCGGTTCGTTCCTTCTAAATAAGGCAAGTCCTTACGCGTAACAAACCGATATTGGGGGGCGTTAGGTAAGTCTCTAACTGCCTGCAAGACCATAGCTCTACCTGAAACAGGGATTAGGGGTTTAGGCAATGTAAAACCTTGTTTTGCAAATCGTGACCCTAAACCAGCCATAGGAACTAAAACTACACCGTCATGAACGGCATAACTGCTTGATGACGTCATTAGGTGTCTAAATGTGTTTGACCAGTTTTGATACTCTTTAAGATCTGCCGGGGTTCCCCATTGCATGAAGTGTTCAATATGATAAATTGCAATTGGGGCTTTATCTTGCAACAGGATTTGGTAAGCAAGGCTGACATAAAATTCGTTATTGACCTCGAGATTTTGCTCGACCTGTCGATCAAAGGCATTAAGGCAAATTTCTCCTGACTTGAAATAATATGTACCAGACGATGCGTATTCACTCATAGGTGTATCTGTCCAAGGTTTTTTCTCTTGGATATTATTCATCCACATCCCATCATGTTTAACATAAGCATAGAATGTTGACCCTAGACTGTGTGGATGAAACCCGGTATATGCTGGGACCGCACCAATACAACCTGTTTGCGCTACGAATTTCTTGAAATCACTATAGTCCCAATAACATGTAAAATCGCAGTAATTTATTATAACAGGTTTATCAGGTTTGATGTGTTTACGCGCTAAACGCACTGCATGTACTGGCCCAAGTTTATGAGCGCCGATAGAAACGATTTTTCCAGTGGGGCAATATTTTCTTAGTGTTTGGGCCATTTTATAGTCTGGGTTCGCTAGGTGGTCCTCATTACATATAAAAACGAAGTCTTTTTCGCCCGGAAACAAATCAATAACATGTGCGATAATGGGCTTACCATCAACAGAAATTAGAGGCTTTGGGAGGTCGTAGCCTGCCCGCCGAAATCTTTCACCAAAACCTGACATGGGTATTATAATTTGCATGAATAAGTCTCTCAGGGTTATGTAATATTAGGCGTTCTCATTGCTATTATCTAGAACAATCTTGACATATTTTTAAGACTGTTTGATTATAACCTATAGCAGCTAGTAAAGTATATGTAAAATCGCCACCGCACACTTAAGATGGCAAAATAACGTAGAGGTCCAATGAAGTTTAGTCTTGTGATACCATGCTATAATGAAGCCGCCAATCTTCCGCTACTCATTCAACGGTGCCAAGACGTTTTTACAAGCCTAGAAACAGAGGTTGTATTGGTTGATAATGGCTCGACCGACGATAGCGCAGAAGTTATGGCGCATTTACTCGCAGATGTAGAAAATATCCGCTTTGTTCGCGTAATGCCAAATGAAGGGTATGGTCATGGCATTCTATCTGGGCTTCGGGCGGCGAGTGGAGACATACTCGCTTGGACGCATGCCGACATGCAGACCGATCCCTATGATGCGTTAGAGGGTTTTAATTTTTTTCAAGAAACTTCAACGCCAGAGAATATATTTGTTAAAGGCTTGAGATATGGTCGCCCTCTGGGTGATTGTTTTTTTTCATTCGGAATGTCTATTTTTGAAACCCTTTTAATGCGTGTAGGAATGCGAGATATCAATGCGCAGCCAACAATGTTCCATAAAACGTTTTTCGCTGAGTTCGATAATCCTCCAAAAGATTTTTCCCTCGATCTTTATGCCTATGCAAGGGCAAAGCAGTCAGGGTTAAAAGTCAAGCGGTTTCCCGTTTTGTTTGGAGAGCGTGCTCACGGATCCTCGCACTGGAATATTAACTCCTCAGAGAAAATAAAGTTTATCAAACGAACATGGAAATATAGTCTAGAGCTCAGGCGCAAACTTATAACTGAGCGGAAGCCGTAGTGCATATTATCAAACATCGTATCAATACCTTGGCAGAACTCACCTGTCTTGATACGATATATGGTGCTGAGGTTGATATTCGTACGCACAATGGGCAATTAATCATCAGTCATGACCCGCTGGCATCGGGTGAGCTTTTTTCAGATTGGATAAAACACTATCGTCATGGAACGCTAATTTTAAATGTTAAGGAAGAGGGTCTTGAAAGCCACCTTAGGTATTTAATGAAGGCGCATAAGATTGACGATTTCTTTTTTCTGGATCAATCAATTCCATTTCTTATAAAAACTGCAAAATCAGGTGAAAGTCGGTGTGCTGTACGTTTTTCCCAATTTGAATCCATCGAAACTGTTGCAAAGTTAGCGCATTTTATTGATTGGGTTTGGATTGATTGTTTCACAGTATTCCCTTTTTCACAGAATGCTATTTATAAATTACAATCCTTGGGTTTAAAGACTTGTCTCGTTTCACCTGAATTGCAGGGTCGGTTCGAAATTTCCCTTATTGCTGAAGCAAAACGCGAGATGGTTAATTTATCTTTCTTGCCAACAGCAGTGTGTACGAAAAGGCCGGAATTATGGTTATGAAACAACTCAGGAAATACCAATCTACAGCATTTATGTTTGGATTTTCCATTCGATTAATTCTTATATTATTTGTTGTGCCAGCGATATATACAGAATGGTTTTTGCCCTTTCTTACATTTGACGGACCAATCAACATTATCGGGTATTGGGATGCTTTCGTGCAAAGTGGAGGGAATGCGCAAGCTTTTCCTTATGGTCCTCCCTACTTAATATATTTCAAGCCTTTTGTCTGGTTAGGATATACTCTGGGGGGCATAACGGGTGCAGGTTTAGCGTTAGGTATATCTGCTCTTTTCCTTGATTTCTGCATTTATCGCCTCTTCCAGCATATTTTACCAAAAAGCAAAAAGGTTTTGAGTATATATATATATTGGCTATCGCCCATAATTCTTTACTGCACTTATTGGCATGGACAACTGGATATTTTTCCGGTGCTTTTACTAACAGTGTCCTTGTTGTTTTCTATGAGAAATCAATTTCTTCTCTGTGGGTTGGCTTTGGGAACTGCTATTGCTGCTAAGTTCGTGATGATAACTGCGCTGCCATTCTTTTTGCTCTACCTATATAATGATAAACGGTATCATGAGTATCTAATCCGACTAATTGCAGGTGTTGCCATCCCCTGCCTAGCGTCACTTCCTTTTTTCCTAGATCCATCATTCCAGAGAATGGTGCTTGGAACACCAGAAGCTCAAAAGGTTTTTAGTCTTCAATTTTCGTATTCTGAAATGTTGCAGATATATGTAGCACCAATTGCTCTTTTACTCGTGTTTTATGTTTTTTGGAGAACAAAACGGGTCAATCAGGCTGGCCTTAGAACTTTTGTTGGACTTTCCTTTCTCATTCTTTTCCTCCTGACGCCGGCGTCAGCAGGTTGGGCTATTTGGACAGTGCCCTTCCTTGTTTTCCATGTAGCGGAATCAGGTCGAACGAGCGTATATTTAGTACTATTTTTTTCATTTTTAACTGTTGCTTTCCATGGACTTATATCCTCAGGTGCCATTATTTTTGGTTTCCTAAACTTTAGCGAGCCATTGTTACCATTAATGGCTTCTGGAACACGTATTTCATCATTGTTAGCGTCAATGAATTTACTTTTTGGTCTATTGTTATGCCAACAAATGTTTCGCAATGGTGTGATTGATTCTTCTTTTAATAAGGTTACACGTACGCCTCTATTACTTTCTATTGCTGGGGATAGTGGTGCTGGAAAAGATACTTTATCTGATGCCCTTAGAGATCTATTCGGTGCGAAAGGGGTCGTTCAAGTTTCAGGTGATGATTATCATTTATGGGACAGAAAGAAACCAATGTGGCGTGCCCACACTCATCTAGACCCGCGTGCGAATAATCTAGATAAGTTTGAAAAGGATATTTTGAGACTTAAGGGTAGAGGTGCAATAAGGGCACGCCACTATGATCATAGATATGGTCGCATGACAAAACCTAAAAAATTACAACCTCGTGATGTCATTATTTCCTCTGGACTTCATGGCCTACTACCGACGGAACTTCGCAAGCAGTCTAATATATGTATTTATTTGGATATGGATGAAGCTCTACGCCGTAAGTTAAAAATAAAGCGCGATGTTCACCTTCGCGGTCATGCTCTGAGCGCTGTTGAGGCCGCGCTTAAGGCCCGCATGCCCGACTCTCACAAGTATATTTACCCTCAAAAAAGTAAAGCTGACCTTGTTCTTCAATTATCAGAAAATCCTAGTGTATTTGAGCACTGTCAATTTGACTTGGAGGCTCTGTTTTCCCCTGAAACGAATACTAAGAATTTAGTACAAGATTTGCTATCACTGAGTTCACTTGACATCCGTCTCAGCACAGAATTGGGTCAAGGAACTAGTTTACATATGTCTGGGGATAGTGGAGGAGAACTTGTTTCTGCAATCGCAAAAAGAGTTGCTCCTAATATCATTGAGCATCTAGCTCCTGATCCTAAATGGCATAATGGTTCAACAGGGTTGTTACAACTTTGTACATTGATGGTTCTGGAGCAGAAACTGTATAAAGGAATTATATAATGGGCAAACCTAAACCTAAAATCAAAGCTCCAGATTGTGTTCTTCTAGATTTAGACAACACAATATATGAGTATGCACCATGTCATAACGCAGGGATGCAGGCGGCTCAACTCTATGCATTTGACAAGCTTAAGATTAACCAGAAAGACTTCTTGCGATGCTTTAATCAGGCGCGAATTCAAGTTAAGCGTCGCCAAAAAAATACAGCAGCCTCCCACAGTAGACTCTTGTATTTTCAACGCCTCTTGGAGCTGTCTGGACTGGGGTCGCAGCCACAGCATGCTTTATCTCTAGATCAGATATATTGGCAAAGCTTCTTGACAAAAGCTCAACTTTTCCCTCAAGTCTCAGACTTTTTAGATGATTTAAGAATAGCGGCTATTCCACTCGTTATTGTCACAGATTTGACGGCTGCTATACAAATGAAAAAGTTCTTGTACTGGAATTTAGGGCGTTTCACTGACTGGTTGGTGACATCAGAAGAAAGTGGTTTCGATAAACCAGACCCATCCATTTTTGAGCTTGCACTCGCAAAGTTAGGCGGTATAGACGGGACTGTTTGGATGATTGGTGACAATTATGAAAAAGATATTGTAGGAGCAAAGGCTGCTCTCGGTGCAACCACTTTTTTACGAAAGACAAGGGTTACAGGAGCATCTCTTTTTAAAGATGCTGACATCATTTTTGAGGGGTTTGGAGAATTAAGGCAGCTTCTCAAGTCTTAAACTCACATACCCTACGCCACGGTTATCGCCCTTAAAGAGTCCTTTTGACCTACTCCCTAAAAAATCTCCTCACTTAAAATTAGAGTTTTTGCTATATTTTCCTCACTGATGAGGAGAAGATCCATATAGTGTTATATGATCTGCGTGGCAAAGACAGAGTAGTAGATCTATACCGTCGCAATGGTATATCCCCAGGGTATATATTACAAAGGTACTGCTTTTAAGGGGAAGGTTAAGACTTACCCTAAGTGAGAGCCCACTACCGCTTTAATTTAATTGTACAGACGGCAGTTTTGCCTGATAATAGAATTAGGGCAGGTGCTGAACTTGCATATTTTTTTATACTTCCAACCCTCAGAGTTATCACGCCGTTCAAGGCTTTATTGTTGGAGTATATAAAAGATTTATCAACAACCGCATTTGGAACTTTTTTCATCTCATCAGTTCTGACGACTGATAACTCTTCAACAGCTCCCAAACTATCAGACTTGTATTTGACTGCTAAATTATGGCGGCTCTTCTTAAGCTTACCAAGGTCAAGGAAAGCAGGGCAATCCATCTGCAAAGCGCCCGCATTCTGAATTAACTTGCCTTGATAGGCCTCAACAAAGTTGTCTGTGTAATCTGATGGAAATACCGGTTCGACATATTGCGGGCGATCCTTCAAAGAAACGGAAATAAACTCGTCATTAAAGACAGGGTTAAAATCTAGCTTGACAGCTTCCGTCGTGATATAAAGTTTCTTGGGCAAGCCTGAAGATTCTATATAGGTATATACAGGATAGCGAGCACCAAAATCTGCCGTACGTGATGTAAATACTGACACAACAGGATTGTAGAGTTCTGGTGTGTAATCCAGCAGGCGTTGTGCGAGAGATGAAAATTTTTGATTGCCCCAAGTTCCATAATTTGTTCCAAAATGGATGAGTATTAGTGATGAACATGCTGCCCAGAGCATCCAGTTAGTTAATTGAGAATGTGAGACTAAAGCTATTAAAACAGGTACAAATAGCATTCCGTAACGTCCCATTGGGGTGGATACTGGCTGGTAAATACCCTGCCCCGACATAACCAGCGAGATAGCAATTCCCGCAATTAAAAAACCTAAGAAAAAATATTTCCCGCGAACTGAATTTAAAGCGAAAACAAAGAATAATAAAGGACCGTAAAAGACTAACATCCCAAAGTTGGGCTCTAACCAATGCCCTATAGCCTTTTCAATTGACAAACTTTTGAAACTATATGTGCCTTTTTCAACAAGAGGGTTAATCACATCAATGGTTAAAAGATAATACAAAGGCTGTGACATAACCAAAAGCAAGATTACTATGTAAAGTAAAAGGTTTAATGGCCGAAAAATCATGCGAAGGGCCTTAGTGATTTCGCCATGCCTATCTTCAGAGGATTTAAGAGGGAAAAACCCGGTGATGTCTACCAAATAGAAAATTCCCAAAACTATCAGGTAAAATATTGCCAGCGGCTGCACAGAAACTGCGACCGCAGTGCAAATAAGTGAAGCTTTTTTATAATCGCATATGTAAAAAACGATTGCATTTGAGATAACAATATAAACAAAATAATCTGGAATAGACCAAGAGACATAGCTAACTGCTAATCCGCAGAATAATGTTACTATAACTAAGTAACCCTTATTACCCAATCGTTTTGAATGCTTTAATATAATCCCCGCGGGTATGAGCGTTAAAATGAGGTTCGTAACCTTGACGGCTAAAAAAGGAGTTAAACCGAGTGATTTAAAAACATAAGCGATCGGAAGACTATAAAAAACCCAAGCCCAAAAATGATGGGCCACATAGTATCCAGGCTTTCCATTTATTTCAATAAACCTATTTTCAAACTGCCCGTAGGATATAGAGTTTGGGATGTGCTCTTTTGTCAAAATGTATGTATCTTTATTTATATAGGGTACTCCTTGCTCTGTGAGTGCTGTCATGTATAACGCATGCTGCTGCCACTCACTTTTAAGCACCTCTAAGTCTACGTAAAAATAATACGCCAAAAAAAGAGCTGATACAGCTAAAAGGAAAAATATTATCCCTCCATTGAACGTAAATTTCATATCTTTAATAGGTTTCATTTATTTTTTTTTATTACGTATTTTTTATGTATTTTTTTTGCGATTATTGTCAATTTCTCAATTGAAGGGGTCTGAAAGTAGAATGCTAAAACTTTCTGTATTCTCAAATAACCATAAAAAGATGTCAAGGTTGTTCTTGATAAGCACAATGAGAACTACTTAACAAGCCCCAACTATAAGATTGCCCAAACACCAAGGAAATATTGCCCCACTGGAGCCAATGATGACCTTTATCTCACCGTAAAAGCCCAAAATTTTTGCAAAAAGGGCACTTTGTAGGTAACGGTGCTGATCGACCATATTTATGGTACAATTAAAAAAACTTGAAAACAGATTTTTGCAACACCATACCCTACAACGGACTAAGATTAAGCCTCAAATGCATGTATAATCTTGACTTGCCCATATGAGGTGGCCGCGACCTTGAACTTGCCATATGTTGCAGTTCTCAACTATATTAAGATCTTTTCTGGTCATACTTAGATTGACTAATATTACTAAAATTAACAATATGGTCGAAAAAAGTTCCCCCTTCTTACAATTTTCTTCCAACTCCAAAGCAATAAAATAGCATTCGTCCATGTGAGAGCAATTATTTATTTGATTTAGTTAAGGAATGATTGGTTGCGGGGGTAGGATTTGAACCTACGACCTTCAGGTTATGAGCCTGACGAGCTACCGGGCTGCTCCACCCCGCGTCAGGGGATATATGTGGATAGACCGAAGATATCAAGCGGTAAGTAAAGAAAATTAATAATTTATATTAATTTATTTTTGCGATGGCCATTATAACTTGTCAGTGTTGCAATCACCTTCCATAAGGTAAACCTAATGGCTCAACAACTTATAGATAGCTTTGGTCGAGAAATTACTTATTTGCGTTTATCTGTAACCGATAGATGTGATTTAAGGTGTACATATTGCATGGCTGAAAATATGACATTTTTGCCACGTAAAGACCTACTTTCGCTTGAGGAGCTTGGCACTCTATGTGAATCTTTCATCAAGCGAGGCATTAAAAAAATTCGAATAACGGGCGGTGAGCCGCTTGTTAGGCGAGATTTAATGAGCTTTATACATAAATTATCCAAACACCGCATTAGTGGAAAACTCGACGAGATTACTTTAACGACAAATGGAACTCTTCTGTCGCGTTATGCTAAAGAGCTTAAATTATGTGGAGTTGAGCGCATTAATATTTCCTTGGATACGCTTGATCCAATAGTTTTCACTAAATTAACTCGCCGTAATGCTTTGGACGCTGTTTTGAAAGGTATTGACACAGCACTAGAGGCGGGGATCAAAGTCAAAATAAACACAGTTGCCCTAAAGGGTGTCAACGATAGAGAGATACCCAGCCTAATAGAATGGGCGCATAGTAAAAGTATGGATATCACGTTAATAGAGGTGATGCCCCTAGGAGATATCGATGAAGATCGCGTAGATCAATATATCCCTCTTAATGCCATTAGAGATAATCTAGAGCAACGCTTTACCCTTAATAATGTACCACTGAGAACCGGTGGTCCTGCGCGTTACGCAAAAATTAAAGAAACAGGTGGTATTTTGGGTATGATAACGCCCTTAACAAATAACTTTTGTGCTGGCTGTAATCGCGTAAGGGTTACATGCACTGGGCAAATTTATACATGCCTTGGTCATGGTCATAAACTTGATTTGAGAGCTGCAATTAGAGGTGATAACTCTGATGCTGAGCTAGAACGACTTTTGGGTGTTGCAATGCGTGAGAAGCCTGAAAAACATTTTTTTGATATATCAGAGCGCGGCGCTAAACCCACTGTTGCACGTCATATGTCAGTCACTGGCGGGTAATAAGGGTGGTTGACTGCAAAAAAAAGCGAATAGTCATAGTCGGTTCTGGTTTTGCGGGTTTAGGAATGGCGTCTAGACTCCTAGAAAAGGGAATAAATGATTTCGTAATTTTAGAAAAATCGGAAGGGGTTGGTGGTACATGGCGTTATAATACATATCCAGGTGCAGAGTGTGATATTGCATCAATGCTTTATTCATTTAGTTTTGCGCCCAACCCTGCGTGGGACTTTAAATGGGCCAAGCAACCTCAAATTTTAAATTATCTTGAGAAATTTACGAACGACCGTGATTTATATAGCTATATTAAATTTGGAGAAAAAGTTACTGATGCATTATATAGTAATGGAAGGTGGGATATAAAAACAAAAAACGGGACAATTTATAATTGCCAATTTTTTGTAAGTGCAATTGGCCAGCTGCACCATCCTTCAGTGCCAAACTTTAAAGGAAAAGATAGGTTTTTAGGCAATAGCTTTCATTCAGCTGAATGGGACCACAGTGTAAAATATGAAGGTAAAAAAATTGGTGTAATTGGTGTTGGGGCGAGTGCCGCCCAATTAATTCCAGAGTTAGCTAAAAGTGCTAAAAAACTTGTTGTATATCAACGGAGTCCTAATTGGATAATCAATAAACATGATAGACCTTATTCTTCATTTGAAAAACGGCTTGCAAAGAAACTACCGTTTTTATCAAAAATATATAGGCTGTCATTGTGGTGCCAAGGTGAATTTTTAATTTGGCCCGTTATAAAAGGTGCTAAATTACGCGGTTCATTAGTTCGTCGGTTAAATAACCTAGAGATTAAAAAGCATGTAAAGAATAGAGATAAAGCTTCGAAACTAATACCTGATTATGCGGTAGGAGCAAAACGAATATTGCTATCAGACAAGTACTATAAGGCAATAGGTCAGAATAATGTGACTTTAGAGACTTCTGCTATTTCTCGGATTGGGAAAAGGTCAGTCGAAACAATAAGTGGTAATAAACATGACCATGATATAATAGTTTTTGCAACTGGCTTTCATACAAACCCTTTTTTGAAAGAAATTAATGTACTTGGGAAGTCAGGGTTTGAATTGAAGGAAAGCTGGAAAGACGGAGCCTTTGCTTATCTAGGGGTGACTACTCATAAGTTTCCTAATATGTTTATGTTGTATGGGCCAAATACCAATACAGGGCATACATCAATAATCTATAAGTTAGAGGCTCAATTTGAACATATTCTAAAACTTTTATCTATTACGGGTGATGGCATCATTGAGGTAAAGGACTCAGTAGAAAAGCAGTATAACGCTCAAGCACAGAAAAAATTATCAAGATTAGCATGGTCAAAAATTGATGCAAGTTGGTACAAGGATGGCGGAAGAGTAACTAATAATTGGTATGGAAGTTCATATGAATATAATAAGCGCTTGCGAGCGCCAATTGTTAAGAATTTTATGGTTACTACCTCTCAAATAATACAATAAACCTAGGCTGAAGGACAGCTAGGTAAGTTAAAATTATAGCTTATAGGTATAAAAAACAAAGGTAGATAGTATGAAACAAATTGGGCATTTTATAGACGGGGAATTGGTTCCAGGTAATTCAGGTCGACAGAAAGATATATACAATCCAAATACAGGGGATATTCAAGCTCAAGTAAACTTGGCAACACCAAAAGAGTTAGATGCCGCGGTTGCTTCTGCTGCTAAAGCCCAAGTTTTATGGCACAATACAAATCCGCAACGCCGTTCAAGAATTATGTTTGCTTACAAACAACTTGTGGAGTCTCACATTGATGAATTGGCGGCTTTATTATCCTCAGAGCACGGAAAAGTTTTGGCGGACTCGCGCGGTGATGTAATAAGAGGTGTTGATGTTATTGAATTTGCTTGCGGAGTTCCTCATGCACAAAAGGGCGAGCATACATACGGTGCCGGACCAGAAATTGATGTTTACTCCATGCGTAAACCACTTGGTGTTGTGGCTGGAATAACACCTTTTAATTTCCCTGCTATGATACCTATGTGGATGTTTGGTATGGCAATAGCCACCGGAAATGCTTGCATACTTAAGCCCTCAGAAAAGGATCCGTCAGTTCCAATGCGGCTTGCAGAATTGTTTGTTCAGGCAGGCGGCCCCCGTGGCCTTCTTCAGTGCATAAATGGTGATAAAGAAATTGTAGACGCTATCTGTGACCACCCAACTATCAAAGCTGTAAGTTTTGTGGGATCCTCAGATATTGCACAATACGTTTATTCCCGCGCAACCTCCAATGGTAAGCGCGCGCAATGTATGGGCGGGGCCAAGAATCACGGAATAATTATGCCGGATGCAAATATGGATCAGGCTGTAAAAGATATTTTAGGAGCTGCTTATGGCTCTGCAGGTGAACGTTGCATGGCTTTACCAGTTGTTGTTCCTGTTGGAGAAGGTACAGCTGAGCGGTTTTTAGAAAAAATGTTGCCAGCAATAGATTCTATGCGTGTGGGTGTTTCAGAAGATAAAGAAGCTGACTATGGTCCTGTTGTAACACGCGAACATAGGGATAGCATAAAAGCCCAGGTCACAAAGGCTGTAGGTGAGGGCGCTAAATTACTAGTCGACGGAAGAGATTTTTCTTTGCAGGGTTATGAAAATGGGTTTTTTATAGGGCCAAGCCTTTTAGATAATGTAACGCCTGATATGGAAACGTATCAAGACGAAATTTTTGGACCTGTGCTTCAAATAGTCAGGGCTAAAACATTTGAAGAGGCAATTAAATTACCTTCTGAGCATCAGTATGGTAATGGTGTAGCTATATTTACTCAAAATGGACGAGCAGCACGCGAGTTTGCCGACCGGGTTGAGGTTGGTATGGTAGGTATTAATGTACCTATTCCTGTTCCTGTTGCTTACCATAGTTTTGGTGGGTGGAAGCGAAGTGCATTTGGTGATGCTAACCAATATGGAATGGAGGGCTTGCGTTTTTATACTAAAGTTAAAACGGTAACTCAAAGATGGCCTGAGGGTGAAACAGAGGACAGTGCTTTTATCATTCCCACATTCTAGCTACCATTTCTTTTGTCGACATTCTATTTAAGTAAATGTTATCAATTTATAATGCTGAATATTTAAGGTAATTAATAATCTATGGACTTTCAATTAACAGAAGAACAAATTTTAATTCAAGATATGGCTAGAAGTTTTTCAGCATCTGAGCTTGCTCCATTTTCTGCAAAATGGGATGAGAAAAAATTTCTCGACCGCAATGTTTTTTTAAAAGCTGCAGAACTGGGTTTTATGGGAATTTACACTTCTGAGGAATATGGGGGAACAGCACTTTCTCGTCTAGACTGCGCTCTTGTTTTTGAACAACTTGCAGCCGGTGATGTTTCGCATACAGCTATGATTACAATTCATAATATGGCGACGTGGATGATAGACCGTTATAGTTCGGATGAAATAAGAAAAAAATATGTGCCGGGTCTTACCTCAGGTGATTTGATAGCAAGCTATTGTTTGACTGAGCCTGGTTCTGGTTCTGACGCTGCATCACTTTCGACTAAAGCGGAAAAAGTGGGAAATGAATATATTCTTAATGGAACTAAAACTTTTATTTCAGGAGCGGGCTGGTCGGATATTTATCTTGTAATGGCACGCACCTCTGACCAAGGAGCTAAGGGGGTTTCAACTTTCATAGTTGAAAAAGACGCACCGGGCTTAAGTTTTGGGGCTACTGAAAAGAAGATGGGCTGGAATGCCCAGCCAACCGCCCAAATCATAATGGAAGATTGTAAAGTATCAGAAAAAAATCGTGTGGGCGCAGAGGGTGAAGGATTTAAGTTTGCAATGAGCGGCCTTGATGGTGGGCGTATTAATATAGGTGCATGCTCATTAGGAGGTGCGCAAAAAGCTTTAAACGCTTCGATTAAATATACATCTGAACGAAAGCAATTTGGAAAGTTTATATCTGACTTTCAAAATACAGAATTTATGCTTGCTGATATGGCTACTGAATTAGAGGCATCTCGTATGATGATATATAGGGGTGCAGATATGATTGATAAAGGCATTGCAAATGTGAGCGCTGCTTGTGCGATGGCTAAGCGCTATTCCACTGATATGTGTAGTAAAATAGCTGACAATGCTCTTCAGTTGCATGGGGGCTATGGTTATTTGTCAGAGTATGAGATTGAACAAATAGTAAGAGATCTTCGGGTTCATCAGATACTTGAAGGTACTAATCAGATAATGAGAGTGATTATTTCGCGATCTCTTTTAAGGCAATAGGAATATATGACTGACGAAATACAATATCGAATAATTGGTAATTTAGGTCACATAACGTTGAACAGACCTAAAGCATTAAACGCTTTGACATATGCCATGTGCGAGAAAATAACTGAACTTCTACTAGAGTGGCAGGACAATTCTGAAATAGGTGCTGTATTAATTGATGGAGCTGGAGATAGAGCATTTTGCGCTGGAGGCGACGTTATTTTGCTACACGATAGCGGGAAAGCCGGCGATAGTCGCGCGGAAGAGTTTTGGCGAATTGAATATGCGCTAAATGAGCTCATCCATTGTTACCCTAAACCTTATATTTCATTAATAGATGGTTTTGTTATGGGCGGCGGCGTAGGGCTTTCTGTACATGGAAAATATCGTATCGCAGGCGACGCTACTGTTTTTGCTATGCCTGAAACTGGGATAGGTTATTTCCCTGATGTGGGGGGGACTTTTTTTCTACCCCGACTTGGCATGAGTATTGGGCAGTGGTTAGGTCTCACCGGTGCTAGATTAAACGTAGGGCAAACATGTGACATAGGCATTGCAAATATTTACGTGCCAACAAATAAACATTCAGATCTAATTGAAGCACTTGGCACGGCAGATTTAGACGGTACCGACAATAGAGTAAACAAAGTGCTGGAGGTTTTTGCACAAGTTCCTCCTGCTCATGATGCAATACCGGAGGCAATTAAAGCATTTAATTGTAGCTCTGTACCTGAGATACTATTATCGCTCGATAATGATAATAGTGAATGGGCTGCTAAGCAGGCAAAGAATATAAGACGTAAATCCCCTATAGCTATGTGTGTAACTTTTGAGGCCTTAAAGCGAGGCATAAATATGACTTTCCGTCAGGTTATGGCGCAGGAACTAGATATATCACTAAACTTTTTGAGTACTCAGGATTTTTATGAAGGAATTCGTTCTCAATTAATCGACAAGGACCGTAACCCAAAGTGGTCACACTCCAGTGTTGATGAAGTTTCTTCCACACAAGTTGAACGACTGTTCCGTAAAACAGCAAAACCTCCTCAGGAGTTTATTACATGAGCAAAATAGCATTTATAGGCCTAGGTAACATGGGAATTGGCATGGCAACAAACCTAGTAAAGGCGGGTCATGAAGTTATAGCTTTTGATGTTTCAGACAAAGCTAAAGATGCTGCTTCTTCTGCCGGCTGTACTGTAGTCTCTGAGATAAAGGAGGCAGTTAAAACAGTCGAAGTTGTTATAATGATGTTACCTAATGGAAAAATAGTAAGAGGCGTATGTGCTGAAATAATAGCAGAAATTTCATCAAAAACTTTAGTTATAGATTGCTCTACCATTGACGTTGCAACTGCGCGGGAAATGGTAGCAGCTGCCGCTTTAAAAAATATTGATATGATTGATGCCCCAGTTTCTGGAGGTGTAGGGGGTGCTGCTGCTGGAACTCTAACCTTTATGTGCGGTGGCTCAGAGGAAGCGTATTCCCGAGCTGAGGTTTACCTTAGGGTAATGGGCAAGAATATTTTCCATGCAGGTGATGCAGGAAACGGTCAGGTGGCTAAGATCTGCAACAATATGCTACTTGGTATTCATATGATTGGTACATGTGAAGCATTTAACCTTGCTGAAAAATTAGGATTAGATGCTCAGAAATTTTATGATATCTCTTCGACAGCAAGTGGCCAAAACTGGTCTATGACCAGTTACTGCCCTGCCCCAGGACCGGTAGAGAGTGCACCTTCAAATAAAAATTATGAACCAGGATTTACTGCCGCGATGATGCTTAAGGATTTAAGGCTTGCGCAAGATGCAGCTACTTCAGCACGTGCTTCTACACCTTTAGGAAGTCAGTCAGAAGCTATGTACTCCTTGATGGAATCAGCAAAAAAAGACTCATTAGATTTTTCTGGTATTATGAAACTTATTAACGGTTCTCTTTAATTATACTTATCATAATAAAATAGATAAGATTTTTTGGATAAATTAACTAATCAACTTTTAAGTGCTGTGTATTTTACTCTTGCATTCGAAGTCAAAAAATTATTTTGGCCATAAGTTTTTTTATAGTTAATTTATATGTTGTCAGTATTAGATATATTTCGAATAGGTATAGGGCCCTCATCCAGTCATACTGTCGGTCCAATGCGCATCGGAAAGCGTTTCGTAAAGAGACTATCCAAGAAAGGCGTACTAGAAAGCACTACGCGGGTTGAAGTTATACTCAGGGGCTCTTTGGCTTTTACTGGAGAGGGCCACGCAACACCTAAGGCAACTATTTATGGTCTGTTGGGCTATAGCCCCGAAGCATTTGACCCTGAACTAGCATCTAAAAACCTGTCGGAAATTTATAGTGAAAACCAGATTATATTAAATGGAAGTAAAAGCATAAACTTTAACCCAGTTTTAGATTTACTATTTGATTATGAGACGCCGACAAAGTTACACCCCAACGAAATGCAAATGACTGCTTTTGACTTTGAGGGCAATATACTTCTAGAGCGCATATACTATTCGACTGGAGGCGGATTCATAGCCTCTTATGATCAGTTATCCTCTCCGCTTAAGGGTGATATTATTTCCAATGGTTTTAGAGTGCCGCATGATTTTGGTTCCGCAGAGGATTTATTGCGTTTATGTGCTGATCATAAAATGTCTATAGATGAAATTATCATTACTAATGAAGATGCAATCAGGAAACGATCAAAGACAAACGCGGCTTTAGATAAAGTTGGTGCAGTAATGTTTGATTGTATTGACCGAGGTCTTAATTGCGAGGGCGTTTTACCTGGAGGCCTTGAGGTGCGCCGCCGCAGCCCAGATTTGTGGAAAAAATTAACACAAACGGAAATGTCTAATGAGCGAGAACAATTATTTGATTGGCTTAATGTTTATGCTTTGGCAGTTAATGAAGAAAATGCTGCAGGCGGACAGGTTGTAACTGCACCTACAAATGGTGCAGCTGGAATTATTCCTGCCATAATTAGGCATTATTGTTACGATGATTCTAATTCAGTAAAGAATATTCGAAAGTTTTTATTAACAGCCGGTGGCATCGGATTGCTTTACAAGCAAAGAGCATCCATCTCAGGGGCAGAGATGGGGTGTCAGGGTGAAGTCGGCGTCGCATGTTCCATGGCTGCTGCAGGATTAGCGGCAATATGGGGCGGCAGTTCATTACAGATTGCACAGGCTGCTGAAATTGGCATGGAGCACAACCTTGGCTTAACTTGTGACCCAGTTGGAGGCCTTGTGCAGATACCTTGTATAGAAAGAAATGCAATTGGAGCTGTAAAAGCAGTGAATGCGGCAAGACTCTCCTTGCATTCAGAGGGCAAAATGAAAGTTTCGTTAGACCAAGTTATAGAAACGATGCGTCAAACGGGTTTGGATATGTCAACTAAGTATAAAGAAACAAGCCAAGGTGGATTGGCTGTAAATGTAGTGGAATGTTAATTAGCTAATTGAAGAGCTTTAAAGCCTCCCTTCGGAAGTTTTACTTGGAAAGTATTTTTTAAATTTTCAGCGTTTAAGACTTTTTTAGGGACACCTTTAGCGACAATTTTTCCATTTTTTAGCATCCAAATTTTACTAGAAAATTGAGATGCAAGAGATAAGTCATGAAGTGCAGTTATTACAATTTTTCCTTTTTTAGCTTCTCTTTGGAGGGCTTGCATCATGGAAATTTGGAATGCAGGGTCTAACGCAGATATTGGTTCATCAGCTAAAATAATTGGCGCGTCTACTGCTAGCGCTCTTGCAAGGAGAACTCTAGCTTGCTCCCCTCCCGATAGGTTATTAAATTTTCTATCCTTAAGCGCTTGAGTTTTTGTGCGCACCATCGCACTCTCAATAATATCTTTACCCGTTGAACTTATTTGCCCTAAAGATCCCCTGTAGGGGGCGCGACCAAGTTCAACAATTTCATAAACAGGCATGCTGGGATATGCCTCACGATTTTGTGCTAGATAAGAAATTATTTTGGCTCGTTTTCGCGATGAAAACCCTGCAAGTTCTTTTCCTAAATAGTTAATTGTTCCTGAAGTGGGTGTTATAATGCCAGCTAAGGTTTTTAGTAATGTTGATTTACCTGATCCATTTGCCCCTACAAGAGCAATTAATTCTCCTTGTTTCCCTTCTGCTGAAATATTTTGAATTACATCGCAGGGACCATAGCCGGATAGCAGGTTGTTAATATGTATCATACTTTGGTCTCTTTAATCGCTAGATATAAGAAAAAGGGAACCCCGATAAGTGAGGTTAGTATACCGAGATATAGTTGAGTACCCGGGCCTGTAAGATAACGAGAAATTATATCAGCAAAAACTAAAAATCCAGCCCCAGAAATTGCAGATAATGGAATTAGTTTAATAGGATCTGAACCAAATATAAGCCTAATAATATGAGGAATGAAAAGACCTATGAAGCCGATTGCTCCTGCTATTGCTACGCCACTTCCAACACATAGAGCTGTTCCAATAATGAGTATGGCGCGTAACCTGCCAAGCGAAACACCTAACGAAACAGCAGTTTCTTCACCGAGACTTAAAGTTTTTAAATCAGGACCGATTAGAGTTAGCATTATTATACCGATAATTGTAAGCGGGGCACATATTAATAAGTCTACAAATTGAGAGTCACTGAGGGAACCCATTAGCCAATAAACCATTTCTGATAGAGCCCATGGGTTTGGAGAGAAATTCATGGTAAGCCCAGTGAGTGCTGTAGCTAAGGCACTTACACCCACTCCAGCTAAAATAAGAGTTGAGGCACTTTTGCGATTACCTGAAATTTTTAAAATTAGAAATGCACCTATCGCTGTCCCTGATAAGGCAGCTAATGGAATCCACTTATAAAAGCCAAAATATAATGCTATAACTGCCCCAAGAGCAGCGCAGGCTGTAAACCCAAGAATTCCTGGAGCAGCTAATGGATTACGGGTATAACCTTGTAAGGCTGCCCCCGAGGCACCAAGGCCAGCTCCAATAACTGCTCCCGTAAGTGATCTCGGGAGCCTTAACTCTCTTATTATAATATTATTAGTGTCAGTGCCACGCCCAAGAAGTGCTTTTAACACATCTATAAAAGATAAGTCTACTGTGCCTATGAATAATGAAAAAATAACACAGCTAAGTGTGCATATGATTAAGATAGTAAACTTCATGGTAGACTATCCAACGCTATCGATATTTTCTCAGCAGCCTTGATAAGGCCAGGTCCAGCGCAGGGCCATAATCCACCCTCTATTTCTACAACAGGGTGGGAATAAATAAAACGTTTTATAACTTTATTTCTAATTGCAACTGCCTCAACCGATTCATAACCATTATCGAAATAGCTTGTTATGATAAGGTCGGGCGTATATTTTATTAGCTGTTCAGCATCTGGTTTGTACCAACCAGTTTGCTTGACAACATTCAGTCCACCTGCTGACTTTATAGCTTCATCTACAAAGGTATTTGAACCAGCAGAGCTACCTGAACGAGATAAATATAAAACCTTTGGTTTAATTTCACGGGTTTCTACTTTTCTTTGAAGGCTCTTTATTCGTTCCTCCCAATTATCTAATATATCACCCTCTAACTCTAAGGATTTAATTATAAGTTCAGCATTAGACCTTATGGTCTCAAAACCTTCGCCCCATTTTAATTCTATTTTTTGGACAGTAGGTAGAACATTATTATTAGTTTCGCCGGGGCCAAATAAAATATGAGAAGCACCCGAATTTATGAGAGTTTCAGTATCATTCCATACTTGCGGAAGCTTTTTTTGTTTTTCATTAGCAGTAGATAAAGGGCTTCTAGATTGCCATGAAAGGTGACTGATATGCTTAGGTGCAAGTTCGAGAATAAATGTATCACCACAAAGCGATGTACTCGCTACTGACTTAATTTCCATCGCTTTTGTCTCGATGGCTAGAGAAAGCATAATTGTAAGATAGATAAAAAAGATAGAATAGAAAGTCTTGGTTATGTTTATAATGTGAAAGACCATAACCTCGATTCTATGGTTTAAATCGCAAAGGTGCAACGAGATACTTGATGCATTTAAATTCATTTATACAAAGTATAGATAGAAATTAACTTTAAATAAAAAACGCCGTATTATACGGCGTTTTAGGGGTGTTATTTATGCTTTTTTAGGCATCCAAATTTGTAGTAAGATCATTGCTATAATAACTAAATCAAAAACAGCTACTGGTATTGGAAGTGATACTGCATCTGTTGCAAAATTAGCTAAAAATTGTTCGCTACCAGGAGTTAGCTGCATTCCGCCTTCACTCATAGCTTTCAGGCCGTTAGCTGTATTAGCCCGAATTGTTATATAAGCCATTTGCCAATATAATGCTCCATACATCACTAAGATGCCAAAAGCAGAACCTAATAGTTTGCTGATTACATTACTATCATTTGACATACGAATATTGTTTGCCACACGAAGTGCAAGCCAGATCGCCAATACGCTTCCTATTGCCCTGAGCGCAAAAGCTATACTGTATGTACCAAACATACTTAATGTTTGATATTCTAATAAATTTTCCATAATTTTCTCCTAAACTTAAGAATATAATGCGTAAATTCTCATACCATATTTAAGTATAGTTAAGATAAATTGTCAATTACTTTGCGAATGGTTCTCATTTAATGCTTTGCAATAAGAGTTCTTTTAATGTATTGAGGTAAGGGCTAGTTTAATTTTTGGAGGAAATAATGATTAATAGTATAGTTAAGTTTACTGCTTTAACATTTGCGGGAATGGTTCTTATGGGGTGCTCCGTTAATTCTAACGAGACAGCACAAGATTCAGTGAGTACACCTGATGTGGTAAGTAGTGAAAATTTAATTGCTTATGCAAAGTTAGGGTATGATGCTTTTAAAGTAAATGATATGGAGGCGTGGGCGCTCACACAAGCTGATGATGCAGTATGGACTATGCCTAAAGGCTTCCCTTATGGCGGCACATATATAGGCCCAGAAGATGTTATAAAAAATGTATTTGCACCAATAGCGGAATATTGGCCAGATTTTAAGGTTGAGCCTATTTCTTATCATGCTTCTGGTAATACCGTCTTTATAAGAACTAAAATGACAACAGGCGGTGAAGTAAGCGATTCTCTTCATGTGGCAGTTATTGAAAATGGTAAGTATATAAAGTTTCAGGTTTTTGATGATACACATTTCATGATGAAAAGTGCAAAAAAAGTTTCTACAGAATAATCTTCACCTAAGCTTAGAATATAGGCCGTATAAATATATATGTCAGAGCTTAAAATGCGAATGCAGCTTTTTATAATATATGTAATTATGATAGCTGCATCTGCCAGCTTTTCTTATGCTAAAGACATTAATTCACATCACTTAAAAGCATCTTTTAAATCCCAAAAAACTTCTCCAGTTGCCCACCATGGACAGCTATCCGTTGATGGTACATTTATTCGTGATGTTAAAAAAGAAGTCATATCTTTGGCAGGAGTAAGTTTATTTTGGTCTAACACGGGGTGGGGGCAAGAACGATTTTATAATTCAGAAGCTATTGCTTCGTTTGCAAAAGATTGGCAGGCGGGCATAATTCGTATTGCAATGGGGGCGCAGGGCACTGGTAGCTATTTAGAGAAAAGAAAAGCTAATCTTGACCGAGTAACTAGCGTAATCGATGCGGCAATAGCTAATGAAATTTATGTCATAGTCGATTGGCATTCGCACCAAGCAGAACAAAATTTAGACGCAGCTATAGAGTTTTTTACTTTCATAGCAGAAAGGTATGGGAACACACCTAATCTAATATATGAGATTTATAATGAGCCTTTGAATGATATTTCATGGGAATTAATAGTTAAGCCCTACTCTGAGACTATTATTAATGCCATCCGCAAAATAGACCCTAATAATTTGATAATTGTCGGGACTCCAAGTTGGAGCCAAGATGTTGATCTTGCTGCTGACAACCCCATACTTGACCAGCATAATTTACTATACGCTTTGCACTTTTATGCAGCCTCCCATAAAAACGAACTTCGCGAAAAAGCAGAATACGCGATAAGTAAAGGACTACCTCTTATTATATCAGAGTGGGGAACAGTATCTTCTGATGGAGATGGTTTTATGGATGAGGAGTCAACGCTTGAGTGGATACGCTTTATTAGGAAAAATAATCTAACTCATTTAAACTGGGCAGTAAGCGATAAAAATGAGACAGCCTCTATCTTGACAAAAGGAGCTAACTCTAGTGGACCATGGAGACCACAAGATTTAACTTCTTCTGGAAAATTTGTACAAAAGATAATACGTGAGTGGTAGATTAATCACTCGGAGGATAGTTTTTTAGTCCTCGTGACATGAGCAATTTAATTGCTTACAAATCTGATAATTTTTATAGTGGGCCAAAGCTATTAATATTGACCCCGTTAAAGTTAAGCCTTTCTCTATAGTCTCACCTAAAATTTCTTCCCCTAAGACTACAGCAAAAATAATTGCCAATAACCCCAAAATACCAGCGGGAAGATATGAAGCTGTCTTGTGGTTTTTATACCCCAATACTAAAGCATACGAACTTACAGGAACTGCAACTATAACGGTCAGTTTGTGTATGAACTCGTTTCCTAATGAAAAAGACATAAAACTTGGAGTTAAAATAATAAAAGAAGGTACAAAAAAGCAGTGCAGCACGCAAACCAACGATAGACTAATGGCTACTTTGTCGGATGTTAATTGTGTTTTTATCATGATAGCCTCTATAGCCTACTATTTTTTTTATCCCCGTGCAAATATCCATTTTACATGGGGATAAAATTATTTTCTTAAAATGCCGCTTTAATGGAGAAGCGGAAATTTCTTCCCGGTAACGGGACTACATCTTTGAGATAGGATGAATGCTGTCTGGCCTCTTCATCAAATAAATTTAGAGCTGTAAGCTTAAATTTAATATTTTGATTAACTTCAGGGGTCCAAGTTAAAAATGCATTTACTTGAGCAAAGCTCTCTGTCGGTAGCTCATAAGAAGATAATTCATTTTGTTTAGCTGAATAATCTAATTCGGTACGGAATTGTACATTCTTCCATTCAGCATCTGCTCCGACTAGGACTGATAGTGGAGCTATTCGCGGCAGGTTTCCAGCTGTTGTTTTAGCGCGTACATATTCAAGGAGCCCATCAATTGATATGGAAACATTGTTAATGTCCTCAAATGTATATGCACCCTGTATCTCTCCGCCTTTGAAAACTGCATCGGAGCTTAACATGTTATATACATCAAGACCATCGATCATCTGATCAGTAATCATATCCTTGTAGATATAATCCTGATAATCTGTGATGAATGCATTTGCAGTTAAGAAGTAATTATCAGACTTAAAACGGTATGCTAATTCAACACCCAGTGCTGTTTCTTTGTCTAAATTGGCATTGCCAACATCATAGGTATCAGTAGCTAAATGAGGACCGTTGGAATATAATTCTTCACTTGTAGGTGACCTTTCTGTTCTAAAGGCTGTTAACCCTAATCTATTTTGGCTGTTAAAATGATAATCACTGCCTGCGGAAACACTAAATAAGCCATAAGATTTTTTCTGGTTTAATGCTTCTGACACAATTCGATTATTTTCATAACGCATAGCGCCTCTGATATGTAAATTATCATAGGATTGCTCTTGGAATGTGTAGATAGCAATTTCACGTGTATCAGTTTGAGGTACGAATGCTTCTGCTCCTATTGCGCTGAAATCGCTTTTTCGAATATGGACTCCAGTTGCGCCTTTACGACCATTTTCTTCTGTTTGAACTAACTCAAGACGTGCTTCCAGTCCTTCATTAGCAAAAACGGTACCAACCTCATCACCTTCAAGCTCCGTGTGTTCATAATCTGCATATCCTGCAAACAATTGCACCCTCTCGAAGTATCCACCAAGCTCCCTTACTGCATTTAGATCAATGCGTGTTTGCTTAAGGTCAATAGAAACTAGTTCTTCCTCTTCATCATGATCTTCATCGTGATCTTCATCATGATCCTCATCGTGATCCTCATCGTGATCTTCATCTTCATGATGACCATGTTCATGGCCACCTGGTATACCATATTCACTATCAAGTTGGTGAACTGATATGCCTATAAAGCCTTTATCGGATATGTAAGATAGACCCCCTGTTAAAGAAGCAGTTTTTGTAAATGAGTTTTCAAGTCGGTCTCTCATTTCTCCTTCGCGTTCTTCGTCATGATCTTCGTCATGATCTTCATCATGATCCTCATCATGATCTTCGTCATGATCTTCGTCATGATCTTCTTCACTTTCATGGAAAATCTCACTTTCAGCGAAACCTGGAATTCTATAATCTTTACTCTCTTTCCATGTGCCATCTAAATGTAACACTAAGTTATTGCCAAGATTCTGTTTAATAGATGCTGCGGCCTCTTTACCTGAATCAACTGAACTAAACCCAACTCGCGCTGATGCGTCAGTGCTTTCAGGAATTTCACTTGGAATACGACCATCAATAACATTTATAACACCTCCTGACCCAGTTGAGCCAAACCGCAGCATAGCTGGGCCTTTTAGGACTTCAATTATTTCAGCTTGTGCTGGTTGTACTGCGTCGGCATGATCTGGTGAGGCTGCAGCAGCGTCAATTGTACCAATGCCATTGATTAGAACACGTATGCGGTTACCGCTTTGGCCCCTTATGATTGGGCGTGATGCACCCGCACCAAAGAAAGTAGAGGAAACACCGGGTTCATATTTTAGTGTCTCACCAATGGTTGAAGCTAAGCGGTTATCCAGTGTATCACCTGTTAAAATAGTGATACCTGTTATTGCATCATCAGGCGAACCGCCCAGAATACGTGCGCTTGTAATAACGATTTCATCGTTATTATCAGTAGTTTGAGATTGTGCCGAAAAAGGCAAGGATAATAAAAGAGTAGCTAATGCTATCTTTGATGTAGAGTTTGAAAAAGACATAGTTGTTCTCATATAATAAATTACTGCAAAAGCAGCGGAAAGTTGTTTTAATTTATATGAGAGTAGTCGGCGGCGCTCTTGGAGGTGGGCCTCGAACTTCTGTTTCTTTAATTATCCAAGTGTCAGAGATGGATGCAAAAGTATCCTTTTTAAGTTCAATAGAGTTATCAAAACCATCATTAAAGTATGATTGAGTTATTTTAGAGTCAGATTCTTCAGACACCAAATGACATACAGAACATTCTATATGGTCTGTATCACCTTCTAATTCGGCGCTATGTACAACGCTAGTCGTCTGAAGGCATAGAAAAAGGACAGCTAATAAGCTAACCAAAATTTTATGAAACTTCGTTCTAAACATAAAGCTACTTATCATCATTTTTTTATAAATCTAGGTTTATTTTTATAATATTATTTCAGCTTATCTCTCGTTAGTAAAAAACCTGAAGAAATTCCAGTAAAGCTCTCAAAGGCTAAAACACTTAGATTAAATAATGATGTACTACCGTCTACTACAACTCCATAACTTCTTGTAAGGGCCATGCATGAGCCAAGCATTGCTAGAGAGAAAAGTGTGTATTTGCCCAGAGATGGTTTAAAGAAAGCAATAAGTGCCATCAAACCTAAACCTGTTTGAACGCCCCCGTACATTACTCGAATATCAGTTGCCCCGTTGGGGTTTAGTGCACTAACCCCAATAATTTCAGTTATATTTGATATATTAAAAATGCATTGTATTCCCCATGGTAACCAAACAGCTACCATTATGATGAAATAAATTTTCACTATCTTCACATTAGACTCCTCATCTTTAATAGTTATTATTCATAGCGCTTCTATTCAAAGTGATATATTTTAATTTTAATATTAATAGTAAAACAGGAATTCACAATGATTAAAAGGCGAAGAGTATTTGTTCTGATTTCTTTACTCTTTGGTCTGCTTTTTGTTGCCTTTTCGAATTTGTTTATTGGCAACCTTAAATTTAAGCCGGTTGTTCGAAAAGCAGTTGATGGACCTTTTAAGTTAGTTGCCACCAGCAGTATTGATGGTTCGTTTAAATCTGTAACTAGTAGTAAGAATTTAAATAACAACTCTAGAAAATGGGACAACCGCATCCTCAATGGTCACCAAGCGAAGAGGGGCGCATCTTATCCATGGTCAACAACGATCCATGGTAATGAATTATGGATGGGTACAATTTCTCAAGGGTGGTGTGTCTGGCCATCAGTAAATCTTAAATGGCCTCTTTCTTTGAGCACTTATCAAAGCCAATATACCGGGTGTTCAATTCAAGATACACTTTCAAGTCTTTCCCAAATTATTGTTTATAATTTTGAGACAGGCCAACAAGAGTTAGTGAATAAAGATTGGTTACTAGATGGAGGAGAAAGATTTCACCTTGCAATGAAACGTCATAAAGAAATGTCGCGCCGTTCAGTAATGGGACTAAGGGCTGCAGGAACAATTGGCGATATTGTATTTTTTGTAGGCCATCATAAACATGCTAAATCAGAAGGGTGGCTCAGAATATTTGCTTTTAATGCTAAGAAAAGGTCCTTTTTGGGTTACCGAGATATTAAAGGCGACACAATCCGCCGCTTTGTAGCCATTAAAGATGCAGCGGGTCAAATTGGATTTTATACTATAGTTGGAGCTGAAACAGGCATGCTGCAAAACGGTCAAGGCCCTACCGTGATGCTGCGCTGGATTGGAAGTCAAGATAACCCCTTTAAAGGTGGTAACTACCTACAGACTGAAGATGGAACCGGGGCAGGTTGGGATATAGTTTCCTCTGAAAAGCTTGATGGCCGGCACGGAATGATCGGTGATTTAAAACAGTTCAAGCATTATGATGGCAGTCAAAGACTTATAATGTCATCAGCGGCACACCCTCTATTATATAATAACGATACAAGTGATCTTGACCCTACTCGTGAGGAATCTAAAATGCTCTTATCAGATCCCTTACCTCTGGGGGGGTGGACAAAAAACAATCATATGAAATTTAAAGTTATTTTTGGAATGGAACAGTATGATCCAGATACTAGGGGTCGCTGGGGTTCAAAGTGGGGCACAACTAATATTTTTAATGGGTACATTTATTTTGGAACCTACCATCAAGGGACTGCTTCAGGATATGAACATTTTAAAAAAGCAGATAAAAAGCTTTTTAAAAAACTGACATCTACAAATAAAAAGCATGAAGTATTCACAATCAACCAATGGAGGGCTAGCTCCATTTTTCGGATGAAACTAACTGATCTGGACGAGATTAGTAAAGGAGCTAAAGACCCGGAATTACTATATGGATATGAAAATTTCAATGTTGTTAATGATGACGGGCAATGGGGAAGCGTACCAAATAACCTTAAGCAGATTCCTTTATTTGGCGATGCTGGCATGGGTAATCCAGGAAATATTTACTCGTGGACATCACTAAATCATAACGGAAGGTTATTTTGGGGTTTCTTTGATGCATTTTCAGGGACTCATGATTTACTCGAAAAAGCAAATGCAAATAGACTATTAATAATTCCAGGACTTTCTATACCAATTATTGGTTGGGAAAATAAGAAGAATAATAGCCTAACATATGTGCTACATAGGCATATGAGAAAACAAATGGAGGAGAATGGAAATGGTAAAGATTTTATTCCAGGTGGTGATCTTGTAGTTTTTGAGGGGTATGGTCCACCGCGTGTTCTAACAAGTAATGGTTTTGGCAACCCTTGCGCCAATGGAATTCGCAGTGCTGAAGTCTTAAGGGATAGAGTTTTTTTTGCCACCTCAAGTTGGTGCAATCTCTCGGAATTAGCAGGATCTGAATTTTATGAGTACATTCCTGAATTAGACACCAAAAACATCCAATAAGTATTCATAAAAAGAACTATTGAATATATTTATAGGTGAGTTCAATAATAAAATATGTTTCGATTTATTATCATAATGTTTACTGTTTGGCTCATTAGCTGTGACAGTTCAATAATTTCCTCCGATATTAATTCGCAAGTTGATCTTGCTCGCGAACGCAATGATGGTCCAGCTATCTGGGTCCTTAAGGACAGCGATACGGTGCTTTACTTATACGGCACTGTTCACCTTTTACCACCTGATCTAAATTGGCAAAAAAATGATATGAAAAAAGTTTTTTCATCCTCAGGCACTATATTTTTTGAGGTTAATTCCGGGATAGATGAGAAGGTTACAGCAAATATTTTAGCAACGAGCCTTGGTATGCGGCAGGATGGACTCAGGCTGTCTGACGGGCTTGATAATTATCAGTTAAAATTATTAGAGGCGGTTGCACACAATGGTAATTTGAGTATTGCTGCATTGGATAGTTTTAAGCCGTGGTTTGCTAGTGAATTCATTACTATGGCAGCGGCTAAAAGTGCCGACTTATCATCAGAACTCTCTGCTGATGAGGCCTTAAAGTCCCGCGCTATGAGAGATAAAAAAAATATTATATATTTAGAAACTGTCGAGGAGCAAATTCTTGCCTCAGTTAATCTCTCTCATTCTACCCAAATTTCAATACTTACTGAAAGCCTTGAGGGCTTTAATAGTCTTGGTGATGATCTTAATAGTATCGCCAAGTCGTGGGCTTTAGGAAGAACCGATTATTTATCTCGTGAACTAGTTGAAACGATGAAATATAAATCTCCAGAATTTTATAATAGCCTAATTTTGGAAAGAAATAAAAAATGGTTAGATAAGCTTATATTTTTCATAGAAGGTAGCGGAACGGGTTTTGCTGCGGTGGGGATTAGTCATTTGCTAGGAGAAGACAGCCTTATAGAAATGCTTAGGAAGCAAGGCTATGAGGTATCCAGATATTATGCATTCCAAGGGCCAAATGTCATTAGACCAATTAACCCAAGTATTGAAAAGCCGAATTAAATACTAATAATTAAAAACTTGTCTGAAATCCAGCATACAATTTTCGTCCTTGAGAAAAATAACCAACGACTTCTTGATAATTTTCATTGAGTAAATTGTCACCTCGTAGTGTAAATTTGAAATTATCGTTTACTCTATAGGAAGCATTAACTCCAACTAATGTAAAGGCATCAAGCTTTACATTCTGGAAAGTTGAAAAATCTGTATCAAGCTGACTGCCATTATGATCAAGCGAAGTTGAAATTAGTATGTCATCATTGGGTATATATGTGATCGATGTGCTAGCTGTAAACTTAGGCCTTCGAATTTCTTCTAAATCATTTTGCTTGCTTTTTTGAAAAGTTGCGGAGGATTTAACTTTTAATTTTTCCGAAATATCCCATTGAGAATCGAATTCAACACCCTGGCGAATGCTTTTAGAACCTAAATTGATTACAGTGGAAGTAAAGTCAGGAGCAAATATTGTAGAAATTTCATTCTTTAATTCTGATCTGAAATAATCAATAGATAGTTGTAGATTAGCAATTTTATGCTCATAGCCAATATTAAAACCTAATGAGTTTTCGGGCTTCAAGTCTTCGTTTCCAGAAAAACCAGAAGTTGGATAAAAACCAAATAGTTCGATTAAAGAAGGATTTTTTACACCAGAACCTATGGACGCGCGGAACCTACCATTTATTTCGTCTAGTTTATAGCCGGCCCCTACTCTCCAAGTAGTAACATTCTTGAAAAAATCATTTATATCGTGACGGCCAGAAGCTGTTATTGTCATCGGTCCAGAAGAATGAACGTAATCGCCAGCAAGTGCATATGACCAAATTTCAGGCTCAGCATCAGCTTCTGTAAAATTTGGTAAGATAGAATAAGACTCGTGCTCGGCTTCAGTTAAGAATGATATTGTATTGCTTCCGACTACTTTTTTTGTAACCCAGTTTATTCCATGCCTTGCGCCTTTTGAAAGACTTGAGAACCCTGCTTGAGTATCTGTGTCGGTGGCAACCATATGTGAGGTGATTGCATTAGAAAAACCCGCTAAATCGAATTTAGCATCTATTCTTGCTGTATCACTTTTTACTTTTGTTTTTCCATTTGTGTTATCAAGCCGGCCATTGAAATCGGCATCTTCGTCGATATCAGTGGTAATGTTAGAAAATCCAAATTTGGCACTCAAAGATATACCCGCAAAATTTACGTTATTTAAACCGAGGTTTACATTGCTACCTTTTGAGCCATCTTTTTCGCCGTTGAGCCCAGATATATCATAGCCTTGGGACTTAAATGCTGTTCCGTTCAATGATAAGGAAGCCGAGCCAACCGGAATTATTGCATTGAGATTACTTTGATAGCTTTCCTGATTACCACCACTGACAGAGCCCTGAACACTTTTGGTTACTGAATTTGCTCGTGTGTTTATGCTTATAACACCTCCTATTGCATCCGAACCGTATAAGGCTGATTGCTCTCCTTTTAAGATTTCTATTCGTATGACATCGGACGAGCGTAGACCTGCAAAATCAAATTCGCCTGTAGTGGGATTATTCATTTCTACGCCGTCAATTAATACTAAGACATGGTTTGCTTCAGAGCCTCTCACTCTTACCTGCGTTAAGCTGCCTTGTGGTCCTGAGGAGTTAACAGCAACTCCTGGTATAGTTCTCAGCAAATCTGAGACATACTGTTGCCCGCGATTAATTATTTCGGTTTCAGTGATAATTATCGCAGGCGAGGTGAGATTATTTTTATCTATGTTTCCTAGTCTTGTTCCCAAGACAATTATATCTTCATTATTTTTATTTAAATCTTGCCCATTTTGACCAAATGCATTGCTAGATAAAAAGATCATGGCACTGCTCAGTAAATATTTTTTCATTACACGACTCCAATTTCGCTAAAATAGCGATTTTAAATATAAAAGTGTCGTCATTGGGAAAGGTATTATTACCTTTTTTTCCATGCACATCGGTCATTCCCGCCCGCGTGCGCTGGCGACTTTATTGGCAGGTCTTCTGACTTTTGGTTCAAATGCTGCTCTTACGTCTTCCCGAAAAATCAGTGACATATGTAAGAGAAACTTACCAATTACAGCTGCGGGTGCAGTTGAAGCTTTAAACTCCATTCCCTTATTAACGCACAAGGCGACCAATAAAATTGCACTTAGAACATAATATATTGGTAGGCAAGTATATGTTGCTATGTAGTGATACTATTAAAATTTTTGAAAATTAATATATTAAATCTAATAATTCTTTATTATTTCATTAAAATTAAGCTTGATAATTGCAGTAATAAGGCTCAGATAATTTTTTAGTTTTTAAGGAAGTTTTGATGCTTAAAGTCTATGAAAATACGAGTCATACAAATCTAAAGCCTGCAAAGAGTGCTATTAACGATCAAGTTTTTATTGAAGGCCTTGTGCTACAAGCCCAGATAGGTGTTTTTGAAAGTGAGCGCGGAATTGAGCAGCCTGTTAGATTTGATATAAGTGTTAATCTAGGGTTTCTTGAAAATACAATTACTGACCCGACTCAGAACATATTGCGCTATGATTACATAGTTGAAGATGTGAAAAAGTTACTATCAAAAGGTCATATTGACCTTGTTGAAACATTGGCTGAATCTGTCGCAGAAATATGTTTGCTTTATGACCGAGCAGAGCAAGCAACCGTTTCAGTTTCTAAGTTAAGTGCTTTCGCCGAAGCCGAAGCCGTAGGTGTGCGCATAACGCGCTACCGTGATGCGTAGTTCACTAGAAAAACTACTTAAGAAAAATATTCCTTTACTAGCTGACGGTGCTACAGGAACAAGTTTTATGTCAATGGGTCTTGAGCCAGGATTTCCACCTGACTTATGGAACGTATCGCATCCAGAAAAACCTTCTTCCTTGCATAGGTCCTTTGCGGATGCAGGCTCAGATATAATATTAACAAATACTTTTGGAGCGAACAGAGCTCGATTAAAATTACACAATGCTGAAAGTGAAACTTACGCAATAAATAAAGCTGGAGCAAAAATTGCAGGACGGGTCGCTGAAAATTCAGAAAGAGAAATAGTAGTCGGGGGTTCAGTAGGTCCAACAGGTGAGCTTTTTGAGCCCATGGGTGAGTTAACCAAGAAAGATTGCATAGGTTACTTTGAAGAACAAATTCAAGGACTTAAAGATGGCGGTGCAGACTTGGCTTGGATTGAAACAATGTCCTCTATCGAAGAAATAGAAGCAGCTGCGAGAGCGGCTATTAAAGTTGGAATTCCCTATGTCTTCACTGCCAGCTTTGATACAGCTGGACGCACAATGATGGGAATAAAACCTTCTAAAATACATGAAGCTACAGCCCATTTAACAATATCGCCCCTCGCTTATGGAGCCAATTGTGGGGTTGGTGCATCCGATATGGTATTATCAATTCTTGAAATGACATCAGAGATACTAGAAGCGGCTATTATAGGAAAAGCAAATTGTGGAATACCAGTAGTTAAAGGAAAAGAAACTATTTATTCAGGAACACCTGAGTTAATGGCAGAATATACAAGTCTAGCAATAAATGCTGGTGCTAAAATTATAGGCGGGTGTTGTGGTACCGCACCTGAACATATATCGCATATGCGTAGTGCAATAGATAATCACGTTGCATCGAATAGACCGTCGATGGAGCAAGTGATTGAGAAACTAGGAACTCTCGCAAGCCCCCCAGCTAAAGAGGGCGCTAAGGGATTACGCGGAAAACGTAATAGAGGAAGTCGATAGAAAATGAACAATGAATTAAAAGACAAATTGGATGCTGCCGCATTTCGAGAGTTACTCTCACATCTAGACGCACGAAAGGACGTACAAAATATCGATTTAATGATCTTGGCTAATTTTTGCAGAAATTGCTTGGGAAAATGGTATAAAAAAGGTGCTGAGAAAAACGGAGTAGAAATTTCTGATGCTGAAGCTAGGAAAAGAATCTATGGGATTCCTTATGAAGACTGGAAAGAGATGTATCAAAAACCTGCTACGGAAGAGCAACTGAAAGCTATGAAAAATCGTAAAACGCTTTAAACTGAAACTTTATCTTTGGCGGGATCTCTAAGAACATAACCTCTTCCCCATACAGTTTCTATGTGATGTTCTCCCTTTGAAACTGCAACAATTTTTTTTCTTAATTTGCATATGAATACGTCAATTATTTTTAATTCTGGTTCATCCATACCGCCATAAAGGTGGTTGAGAAACATTTCTTTCGTGAGAGTAGTTCCTTTACGTAAAGATAAAAGCTCAAGCATCTGATATTCTTTACCTGTGAGATGAACTCTTTGATCCCCTACTTCTACTGTTTTAGCATCAAGATTAACTTTAATTTCACCAGTTGTAATAGTTGATTGACTGTGCCCTTTAGATCTTCTTACTACTGCATGAATACGTGCTACCAATTCATCTTTGTGGAACGGCTTTGTCATGAAATCGTCAGCCCCAGTGCCAAGACCTCTCACTTTAGATTCAATATCGCTGGTTCCAGATAATATAAAGATAGGGGTATTAATTTTTGCCAATCTTAAGGTTTTAAGGACATCAAAACCTGGCATATCTGGTAAGTTCAAGTCTAATAATATTATATCATAATCATAGAGCTTACCTAGGTCCACGCCCTCTTCTCCCAGGTCCGTAGTATATACGTTAAACCCTTCTGACTTTAGCATTAATTCTATAACTTGTGCTGTAGCACTATCATCCTCAATTAGCAGAACACGCATAATATATTCCCTTCCTTGCGAATCAAAAACCCCAAGCTAGTAATATAGTTAACGGAAATTAATGCTTTTGGGAATCCAGTTTTTTATTTGTTATTTTAAGTGCTAGGTTCAGCAGTTCGTGAGCTACTGAGTTTGACTGATCAAAGTACTTATTTAAGTTTATTACGGGGGTTATGTCTAAAGCGGTCATGACTTGATAACACCCCATCACTATTAGTATCCATTTTTAAAAAATTAGATCTTGTGGATATATTATGTTCTTCAAGGGAAATAAAACCATCGGAATTTAAATCACGCCCAAGTGCTGTGGGACGATTTTCTGAGGTTTTAAAATTTGATCTTTGAAGAGAATTTCTTCTGAGATTAAAGTCAATAGCTTGCGATTTCCATTCATCAATACTTAATACCCCATTCTTATCTTCATCAATTTTATTGAAATCCCTTTCTGCTCGCTCGATATTTTTTTTACGACGGAAATTCATTAATTCTGCTTTTGATAGTTTGAGGTCGAGATCTGTGTCAGCTGAAGAAAATATTTTATGGGCATTTAAAAAAAACTGATCAGAGGTAATAACTTTATTATTTTCGATTTCATTTGCGATAGCTACAGTCGCGCTGCTGGCTGCAAATAATAAACTTCCATAAAGGAATGTAATTTTCAAATAATTTTTCATACTGTATTCCACTCCAATACTATAGCATAAAATTTTGAGAAGAATTACTAAAAAATGTTCACATTAGCATCATTTAATGAAACCTTAATAAAGCACCATATGAGGCTTTAAACTCAAATTAACATGCGCATTTATTATTTAATAGCTACGTAAAATGTACTTCCATTACGTTCTACTGATAGTGCGAATGGTCCATCTTCACCTTTTGTAAGTTTATTGAAGCTTTCAAGGTTTTGCACGTCTCTCCGGTTTACCGAACGAATAACGTCTCCTTTGACAAGTCCAGCTCTTTGAGCTTTTGAGCTTATTTCTACTTCTGAAACATAGACTCCTTCGCTACCGCCTCTGAGGTTTAAATCTGCTGGAATATTTGCAAGAGTTGCTCCTGAGAAGTTTTTCGTTTCAGGACCATTATTCATGGCTAGGCTATCTGACTGTTCATCATTTTCGTCAACGGCCTCGACTTCTATTCTGCGTTTTATTTTTCTTCCTTCTCGCAAATAGGTAATGGTGTACCTTTCTCCTGGTTCAACGAGACCAACTGCATTTCTAATGTCTGACGCATCTTTTATTGCTCCTCCATTAAAAGAAATAATTACATCATCGCGCTTTAGACCTGCTTTTTCTGCAGGGCTGTCTTCCACCACTTGGCTTACTAAGGCGCCATCGAGCGTTGTAAGGTCTAAAGCCTCTTTGAGCGTAGGTGTTATATCTCCTATCAGCACACCAATTCTACCCCGGCGTACTTCTCCATAGGAAATCAACTGACGCATAACAGCTTGAACTATATTTGTGGGTACAGCGAACCCGATACCTTGGTTGCCACCTGATCTTGATATTATAGCAGAGTTTATTCCTATTAGTTCACCTTTTGAGTTTACTAATGCTCCGCCTGAATTTCCTGGATTTATTGATGCATCAGTCTGAATAAAATCCTGATACCCATCACCACTCCCGTTATCACGGCCAAGTGCAGATACAATACCCGATGTTACAGAATGCGATAAGCCAAATGGATTGCCCACTGCGATCACATAATCACCTACCCTTACTTCACTTGCTTTAGCTATTTGTAATTCAGCTAGTTTTTTGGCCGATACTTTAATCAATGCTATGTCTGTCTTTTTATCTGTTCCGACTATTTCAGCTTCCAATTGCCTTTTATCTTTAAGCGTCACGATTATTTCATCTGCATCCTCAATTACATGCGCGTTAGTGATAATAAGCCCATCAGCAGCATTTACTATAACGCCAGAGCCTAGGCCTCTTTTTTCTCTTGGCTCATTCGGCAAGCGTCCGCCAAAGAAACGTTCGAGAAGTTCTTCGTTCCTATTCGATAGTTTGGGAGCTTTAGCTGTGCTTCTGACATTAATTGATACGACTGCAGGAGTGATTCTATCGAGAAGTGGCGCCATGCTTAATACCCCTCTTTCACTATCTAAACTCATTGCTGAACCTGAGTTGAGAAGTGCTTGTGAATGCCCCTCTTGTGAAATTAGGCACCCTATTAACAATGTAGTTACCAATAGTTTTTTAGGCATAGTTGCTGTCCCCTTAAGGCTGTCGAATAATTTAGTTTATATGTAAGGAAGATTAGTTATCTATCAAGAGCTATGAGACTAACCTGTACAACTTTTAATAAAACCCTGCGTGAAACAATAGCAAGACTGAAAATAAATTAAGAATAGTCATTTACCGATAACCCACTTAAAATGCTTTATTATAACTTTATTTGTTAGTCCTGCCGATCCATATGGGTCACCTTTTAACCATTGAGTAACTGTATTTTTATTTTTAGCCTTTACGATTAATAAACTACCTCTCATTATTTCATTTTCATCCATCCATGGTCCGGCTATAAGTAATTCGACTTCACTCTTAGTTTTTAGCCAAGCTAAGTGGTCATTGCGCGCAGACTGCCTGATGTGCAAGCTATCAGGCTTGTCCTCGCTATAAATAATAAATTCCAATTTAGATCTCCGTTGTTATTTCACGAGATAATAGTTGTTTTATGGCTTCATCAACATTTATTTTTCCGGAAAGAATTTGAGACATAGCCGTGCATATTGGCATGTCTATTCTAAGTTTTTTTGCCATGGCCTCCAAAACGGGAGCGGTTGCAACGCCCTCTGTCACAGAATTTCGTGATGATATTATTTCGTTTAAAGTCATGCCTTTACCCAGAGATAGGCCGCATGACATATTTCGGGACTGTTCTGATGAGCAGGTTAAGACTAGATCTCCTAAACCACATAAACCGCCTAAAGTTTCGGGCTTACAGCCAAGGGCAATGCCGAACCGAGTCATTTCAGCGTAACCGCGAGCAATAACGGCTGCATGGGCTGACTTTCCAAAGCCTTTTCCGATAACTATACCGCAAGCAATAGCGAGAACGTTTTTAACTGCTCCACCTACTTCTGCACCGATCACATCTTTAGAAAAATATGGCCTGAATGTGGGGGCGCCTATTGCCTCAACTAGTTTCTGACCAATAGTTTTATTCGCACAAGCCAATGTTACCGCTGTAGGTAAGCCTCTAGCCACATCAATAGCAAAGCTTGGGCCTGATAAAACTGCTGCTATTGACTTTGGTGATACTTGATCAAGAACTTGAGACATGAAACTATGTGAAGAAATTTCTATGCCTTTAGAACAGAGCACTATCGGTAACCCCTCTTTAATGAAGGGTGAAAATTCTTCTAAAATATTTCTCGTGTGCTGGGCTGGAGCCACAGAAAATACGGCATCCATGTCTGCTAAATCTTTAATATCGGATGTTGCAAATATGTTGTGATGTAAATTTATGTCAGGCAAATATAGACTATTTTGTCTTTTTTTATTTATATCAGACACGCATTGGTCTTCATAAGCCCAAAGCAAAGTATCGCGACCTGCTAAGGCAAGTCTTTGCGCAAGTGCGGTTCCCCATGCGCCTCCACCAATAACGCCTATTCTTTGGAAGTTTTGATTTCTTTTTTTCATGACTTCGGCCCCTTTTTACCGTACCCACTTTTGGGCTTTTGGGTAGCTGCAATCATGTCGAGTGGCCACCGAGGTCTAGCTTTTACTGAAATGTTGTCAAAATTACCGACGGCATAGTGCTGTGCCCCAGCTAAAGCAATCATGGCAGCATTATCTGTACAATACTTTAGAGGAGGTGCAACAAATTTAAAATTCTCACTCTCGCATAATGTTTCAAGTGACTCCCTTATCTTAGTATTAGCTGCGACCCCGCCCGCAACCACAAAGTGGTGTTTTTTATTAGAATTAACATCTGGATCATCAATGAAAAATTTCATTGCCCTTCGGGAACGATCATTTAGCACATCACAAACTGCCTCTTGGAAGCTTGCTGCGATATTTGCTTTGGCAGTCTTTGTCTTGTTCGAGGCATTATATGCACGGGACACTGCTGTTTTTAATCCTGCAAATGAAAAATCAGCATGGTTCTTGCCTTTTAATGGCCTGGGTAAGTCTACAGCTTTAGAGTCTCCACTTTTTGCAAGATGCTCGACTTTTGGGCCGCCAGGAAAACCTAGTCCCATAACCTTTGCTGTCTTATCGAATGCTTCACCTGCAGCATCATCTAATGTACTTCCAATTCTTCTGTAGTTACCAAGTCCCTTTACTGATAACAGTTGAGTATGACCTCCAGAAACAAGTAATAATAAATATGGAAAAGGACAGTCTTCAGAAAGACTTGGAGAAAGCGCATGCCCCTCAAGGTGATTTACGGCTATCAAAGGTATATTTAAAGACATGGAAATACCTTTGGCAGCCATGAGCCCCGTAATCACTCCGCCGATAAGCCCCGGGCCAGCAGTTGCTGCTATTGCATCTAAATCTAAGTAATTTATATCGGCTTCTTGCACTGCATTTTCTATTATACCTTCAATTTTTAGAAGATGTGCTCTTGCTGCTATTTCTGGAACAACACCGCCATAAGGAGCGTGCTCAGTATTTTGGCTTGCTATAATAGAGGATAGAATTTTTATTGGTTTGCCTTTTTCCCATAACACAACAGAAGCAGCTGTTTCATCACAGCTACTTTCTATGCCTAGTATAAGCGCTTTCTCTTGGACAGGGTATTTTAAAGGCGTTAGAGTCACAAATATCACATAGGGAGTATTTGGCCGGGATGCAACGTAAGCTTATTATAGGAACAAGGGGTTCTCCATTGGCTCTTTATCAGGCTAATTTAGTCAAAAACCTTCTGGGCCATGAGTCTAGGATTAAAATTTTCAAAACATCTGGCGATAAAATAAGTGGAGACCTAAAAGATTTTGGAGGTAAGGGGTTGTTTACAAAAGAGTTAGAGGCGGCGTTAATTAACGGAGATATTGACTTAGCTGTACACTCAATGAAAGACGTTCCAACAATTAGCCAAGAAGGCTTGAGCATAGAGGCTGTCTTGAAAAGAGAAGACCCTCGGGATGCATTCATATCTTATAAAGTATCCAAGATCACTGATTTGCCACATAAAGCTATCGTTGGGACAGCTTCAATACGTCGCCGAGCTCAGTTAAGTGCCATACGGCCCGACATTCAATTTTCATTGCTCCGAGGTAATGTGGGCACACGTATCAATAAACTAAAGAATGGAGACTGTGATGCAACTTTCCTTGCTGTGGCAGGTTTAAACCGCCTGGGGGAGCAAGGGTTAATAACAGAGACTATAGAATCTGATATTATGTTATCTGCGCCAGCACAGGGAGCAATAGGTATAGAAATCCGCAAATTAGACACTCAAACAAAGAAAATAATTGCATCACTAAATCACTATGAAACAGAGATTTCCATTGCAGCTGAGAGGTCCTTTTTAAGAGCACTTGATGGCTCGTGTAAAACCCCAATTGCTGCTCTCGCAAATTATAAAGATAAAATTCTTAATTTCCGAGGAGAAGTTATCTCTAAGGATGGGACTTTAGTGTTTTCACGTGAAGTCAAACAAAGAATATTAGGCATAGATGAAGCTATTTCTCTAGGATATAAGCTAGGAATTGATGTGCGTGAAGAAATTGGAAAAAAAATTCTTTGGGATTAAAAAAGAAATGTTAAGCAGACCAAAGCCAACAGTTTGGGTGACTCGATCGCTTCCAGCTGCGGATAGAAGTTCAAAAAACTGGTCGTATGCAGGATTTAATCCGCTCACCTTTCCATTATTGGAAATATCGAAACCTTCTGAAGAGCCAAATTTACCTCTAAAAAAGGGGATACTAGTCTTTACTTCAGGTAACGGGGTTAGAGCTTTTTCTGAAAAGACAACAGAAAGAGACTGGAGTGTTGTCACTGTTGGTAAAGAGACACAACGTTTAGCAAGAAAATTTGGATTTGAGTGCCCGTTAACTGCAAACGGTGACTCTAGAGATGTTGCTAATTTAATTTTAAGTAACTTCAGTAAAGATAATAATATCTATCATTGCGGCGGTAATAATTTACAAGGTTCGATTGTCAAAGATCTACTACAAAAGGGGTATAATGCTGAGAGACTAGTTTACTATAACTCTACTCCAATTAAGGTTAAGCCTTCAATTAATGTTAATGAGATAGATTATTTAATTTTATATTCCCCCTTGGCGGCAAGAACGCTTGTTAAATACCAATTTAACCTTTTAGGGGTTACAGTTATCTCTATTAGCAAGGCTACAAAAGATGCTTTGGGAACTCTGAAAGGTGTGAGACACAAAGTTTCAAAAGAACCTAATGAAATGGCAATAATAGACTTGGTTAAGAACTTAGAGGTGATGAATGATTAGGTATTTGAATATTGTTACTATCCTCTTATCGGTTTTGTCAGCTACATTTTTGATTTTAGATGGATTTCCAAAACTTATTTTTCAAATGCCGGTTAATGAGGGGCCACCAGTATTTCAATATATATCGATTTCACCAGAGGCTGCGACGGGCATATTTTTTGCCGGTTTTGCCTTTTTAGCATTATTATTTTCAATTATTCTGAATATTCGAAAATTATTACTAAACAGCCAACGGTTGGATAGTTTGGATAAAGGGAATCAAATTAACTCTTTTAGAGAAATGTTGGTTGCTGTGGCTGAAGGAAATATAATAACTGTAAGAAAGAATACAAAAAAGTCAGGCAGTGCTTTAATGCCAGAGGGGCTAACTTACTTTATAAACGCTAAATCGGCAGAGGCGTGCGGTGACAGTGAGGAAGCGATTAGCCACTATAAAGCTATGCTTTCGGACCGTGACTATTTAGCTATGGCGCAACGTGGTCTAGCAGAACAATTTTTTGCTACCTCTGATTATTCAGGGGCAGTTAAGTACTCTAAAGATGCAATTAATAAAAACAAGAAATCCTACTGGGCATATCACATTATATTTCAATCACATGTACTCGAGGCAGACTGGTCTAAAGCACTAGAAACGTTGACTGAGGTGGAGTTAAGTAAACATTTCGACCTTAAAGCTATTTATCGATATCGAGCAGCCTTGCTTTCAGCTGAAACAGTAAGGTTGAGTAAGTTAAATCAAGTGGATGAGGCTCTTAATACTGCAGCTGAGAGCTTCAAATTTGCGTCAAATTTTCCACCTGCTGTGGTAAATTATTCGCATTTGTTAATTGAAAGGAAGGAATTTAAGAAGGCTATTAATGTTATTAAAAAATCTTGGAGAAAAGGCCCGCATCCAGTTTATGCAATTATTTACCGTAAGCTTTTAGAAATTGGAAAAATAAAAAATAAAGAAAAGCATTTTGATGACTTAATAAGAACTAACCCTAAACACTATGAAACCCAGATGTTTAAGGTCGAACAACTTTTACATTCAGGAAGTGGTAATAATGCACTCAAGTTATTATCCCCTTATTTATCAAATGATGGTGTAAATGAAAGGGTGTGCTTACTAGCAGCAAATGCTGAAGCATTAAATAATAATAATTTAGCATCTTTAGAGTGGTTGCAAAAAGCAGTTACTGCTCCGAAGGATATTAATTGGTCTGACATTAGTTCTGAAGGAATTGCCTTTGATTATACAAAAGAAGAATGGATACGATTCATAAACTTGTTTGGAAAAAAAGCAGAACTTATGCATACTAGGTATGAAAAAGGTCAAAAAACATTACTGCCGATTAAGTTAGTAAATTCAGTGATAATGGATAAGAAGCAAGCAATAGACAAAAAGCCTAATACTCATAAAGGGCAGGGGCACCATCAAGAAGAAAAGTTTGAAATATTGATTCCTGATGGACTGGCACAGAGACTTGAGAGCTTACTTGAGCCATCAAAAAAACCTAAATAAATCGAACGGAGATATAATGTCAGCGATATTAGTTAAGCAGGAAGAAATTACAGCTAGTGAAAATGTAATTCCAATATATGTGGTAAGGGATAATGAATGGCCTCAATTCAAATTATCTTTATCAGAGTCTCATATTAAGTTTTCTGAGATTCAAAAGTTTTCGGCAAAAACAGATCAAAAGCTTTGCTTAACCAGTTCTGATGGTGAGATTTTATCTGTAATATTTGGAGCAGGCTCAAAAAGCACAGATGATCTTGGGGCTATGCGTGCAGGAGGACTTTCAGCTTCGCTCCCATCTGGGTTTTACAGGTTTTCATTGCTACCTAAGGACTGGAAACAAGATTTAGCAATTGTTGGGTGGGGAGCTGGTGCTTACAAGTTTGAAGAATATTTACCTACCGAAACTATTTTTCCAACTCTAGTAATAGACCAATACGATAAATTAGAAGAAATAAGATCTACAGTTGACGCCATCCATCTGTGTAGAAATTTAATCAATACCCCCGCTAATGATATGGGTCCCGACGCTCTTGGTGAAACTGTTATAAAAATTGCTGAGCTTCATGGAGCAGCTATTAAAATAACCAAAGGAAAAGATTTAATTACAGAAAAATATCCAATGGTTCATGCTGTCGGAAGAGCTGCCCATGAGGAACCTAGATTAATAGAGTTTGAATGGGGTGAGACTTCTCACCCTCGCCTTGCCATAGTTGGTAAAGGCATCACATTTGATACAGGGGGCTTAAATATCAAAAGTGCAGCAGGGGCAAAAATAATGAAGAAAGATATGGGTGGAGCTGCTCATGCGTTAGCTCTTTCAAAAATGATTATGGCCAATAACCTTCCTGTAAGACTGCATTGTTTAATTGCGATTGCAGAAAATTCAATTTCAGCTGGGGCTTACAGACCAGGGGATATATTAACTTCCCGTTCTGGGCTGACAATCGAAATTGATAACACTGATGCTGAGGGAAGATTAGTTTTGGCTGATGCATTGACTAAAGCATCGGAACTGGAACCTAATTTAATTATGGACTTTGCTACTTTAACAGGAGCTGCTCGCGTGGCATTAGGCCCAACTCTTCCACCATTTTATTGCAATCGAGAGGCTCCGGTTTCTTCAGTTTTAGAGCATTCAAAAAAACAAAAAGACCCCATGTGGCATATGCCACTCTGGCAACAGTATAATCAAATGTTAATCTCCCCAATTGCTGATATGAAAAATGCTGGAGGCGGTTTTGCGGGTTCAATTACTGCTGCTTTATTTCTGGAAAGGTTTGTTAATGCACACCCTTGGATGCATTTTGATGTCTATGGCTGGTGTCCGACATCATACCCTGGTCACCCAAAAGGCGGCGATATGTTTGCAGTTAGAAGTTTGTATCACTGGATAAAGTCTGGCGGCCTAAACAGTAATTTATCAATTTAAATTGAGTGTATTTAATATTCATTGTGCCATATTAAATATATATTATCTCTAATCCTGTAATTTATTTATTATTTATTTAAAAAAATATGTAAGTATTTCTGTTGCTTATTAAAATTTTGAGGCTGTCATAATAATTCTTTCTTGACCAAAGAATCATTCTTGTGCGATTCGTTGGTAAATTAGTGATTTGTTTTAAAGAGGGGCACATCAAAAAAATGCAAAGTTTGGCACCTATAGCTAAAGCAAAACGAAGTGATGCTTTAGCTATTTGGCACAGGGTCACTTTAGAAACAGTTTTGTCTAATGGACCAGACTTATCATCTCGCCAGCTTTCTGTGTTAATGACAATTTACCTAGATAATACAAACCAAACAGTGAAATCTCTATCAGAAAAATTAAATGTCACTAAAGCAGTTATATCACGTGCATTAGACACTTTAACTAAATATGGATTTGTTAAAAGGGCGCCAGATCCAAGAGATCGACGCTCTATAATTGTGATGCGTACATCTGGCGGTATATTATATCTTCAGCATTTTGCAGATATAATACAATCTGAGATAAAATCGAATAACTTCTCTTCAGCGGCTGCTTAGTGTCGCCTAGAAAAAAAAACACCCCAGATCCGCGTTTCAATTTAATATTTACTGATAATCAATCTTTTACTTTAAGTTCAGTTGTATCGCCGATTGCATCTTTATACAGCACGCCTAGAGCACGCATCTCTAAAGATACTGAGTTACTCTTTGGTCATAATTTTAAAATTTATGAAATAAAAAACGGTTTCGCATATGGTCAGGCTGCAGCATTAAATGAAAACTCTGCGTACCCTGGATATGTAGGTTTTATTCCGAAAAATGATTTAGGTACATTTACCACACAGGCAAATTATATTGTTACTGCTTTGAGGGCCCCTGTCTTTGATGACGCTAATATCAAAAGTCCAATTAATAAGACTCTCTCTATGGGGTCCCTCATTTACTCTGGACATATTTTAGATGATTTTATCAGAACTGAAAGAGACGATTATATTCATCGTGCACATGTAATGAAAATATCCGATACCCCAAAGGTTTTAGATTTTACGAGTGTTGCTGAGAAGCATTTGGGACTACCTTATATATGGGGAGGCATTAGTACAGTTGGTCTTGATTGCTCAGGACTAGTTTTATCTTCTTTGCGAGCAGTTGGGTCTGACAGCCCAAGAGATACCGATATGATGGAAAAAAAATTGGGGTCATTTTTGCCAATACAAAAAAATAACTTTTCTAGAGGTGACCTAGTTTTTTGGAAGGGCCATGTAGGTATTATGGTTTCAAATACTGATATTATTCATGCAAACGCATTTTACATGTCTGTCACAATCGAGCCACTATCCGTTGTCATTGATAGAAGCTTGGAGCGGGGAGGGGGGACGATTACCTCGGTAAAAAGGCTCTAATGTAACTCACCACCATGATCTTTTTCTTTTGTTTTTAGGCTTAGGCTTAGGCTCTGTGGTGTTACTTCTGCTTCGGGAGTAGATTCATTTTCAACAAGTTGAGGAGTTGGTTTTGAAAGTGGAGATGCAGAAGCTAGACGTAGTAATTCAATAACTGCTGCCCTATCTGTTTCTTTCTTTAAACCAACAAAATTCATATTGGTTCCTGAAACATATTTTGTAGGCTTTGCTAAAAAACCGTCTAATTCTTCATATGTCCAAGTTTTTCCGGAGGTTACAAGTGCATTTGAATACTTAAATCCATCTTTAACTCCTGCAGTTGAACCTACTACATTCCAAAGGTTAGGTCCTGTCCCATTAGCGCCATCAATATCGGCATTGTGACATGAAGTACATTTTTTGAAAACCTTCAACCCACGTGTTGAGTCCATAGCGTCTACCCACACCAACTGTGGGAAGGGAAGTGGTTCAGCGTCATCTTTTGAAGCTACTTCAAGAGGTCCTACTCTGTAAGCTGGCGTGCTTGGCATTTCTGAATGAATAAATATGTGTGGTGCTGTTCGTAGAACCATTACTCCAAGAGCTGTCGCCAATATAGCGCCAGCAATCTTATTAAATCCGAGTTCATCCATTACGTAGTCCTTGGTTGGTTTCAAACATGAAACACTTATATAAATATTTGTTGTCCTTTATAAGTATATACTTCAAATGCAAACCGAAAATAGCTTGCGGCCAAGCGTCGCAAAGGCTTTAAGAGATTAACGTTTAAGGAAAGTTTTATAACAATGACAGATATCATAGTCTATCAAGGAGAGCCCGGAGCTTTTTCACACTTAGCTTGCCAGATGGAATATCCAGATCTTACTCCAAACCCCTGTACAAGCTTTGCCTCAGCTTTCAATGCGGTTAGATCAGGAGATGCGAAGCTTGCCATGATACCTGTAGAAAATACGGTGGCGGGCAGAGTTTCCGACATATATCATTTACTACCTGAGGGCGGCTTATACATTATTGGGGAGCTATACTTACCTGTGCATCATCAATTACTAGGTATTTCTGGAGCAACAATTGAAACAATTAAGACGGCGCGGTCACACCCTATGGCATTAGGGCAAGTTCGAAAAAACCTAGCTAAAATGAATATTTTACCTTTAGCAGATGTTGATACAGCAGGAGCGGCGCGTGCTGTTGCTCAATTGAAAGATAAATCTATATCCGCCATTGCGTCATCGCTTGCAGCAAGTATCTATGGTTTGGATATCATAGAAAAAGATATTCAGGATGAGAGCCATAATACAACACGATTTTTAATACTAGCTAACCAGCCTTTAAAGGCAGACGTAGTTAGAGGGCCTTGGGTAACAAGCTTTGTTTTCAAAGTTCGTTCCGTTCCTTCAGCGCTATATAAGGCTTTGGGTGGTTTTGCTACTAATAATATTAATATCACAAAGCTTGAAAGCTACATGATTGGAGGTTCCTTTCAAGCTGCACAATTTTATGTTGATGTTGAAGGGCACCCTGAAGAAAAAGGAATGGCGCATGCTCTCGAGGAACTAAGTTTTTATACTGAGTCGATTAAAATATTGGGTACTTACATTGCGCATGAATCACGCATGAAATCATAAGAACCTTATTTGGTGATTATTTCACTCTACTATTTATACTTCGGTAACTTAGAAATTTCATCTTAACTATCAATCCAATTCCTTAATAAATGATGGGCTATAGTAAATTTAGGCAATCTAAGAAAATGATCGCCTGAGTTGTCGTAAACAGCTTTAACTTGATCTTTTTTAAACCATTTAGCTTCTTCAATTTCATCTGTATTTATATTCAAGTCTTCACTTTCCGCTTCACAAATCATACCAATCATTAGCTGTGAAGGCCAAGGCCAGGGTTGGCTAAATATATACTCCGCGTTTTTTATTTTAATGCCTACTTCCTCATAGGTTTCCCTTTTTACAGCCTCTTCGATTGTTTCACCTGGTGATATAAAACCTGCTAGAGCTGACATTGCACCCTCTGGCCAACCTTTACCTCTTCCAAGTAAAACCTTATCGTTTGATATTATGAGCATAATTACTACTGGATTAACTCGAGGGAAGTGCTCTGTACTACACCTATTGCATTCACGTTTGATACCCCCACTTCTGGGTTGTGTTATTTGTCCGCATTTAGGACAAAATCTATTATTTATGTGCCAGTCCAAAAGAGATTTTGCTCTGCCAGCAACTGACATATCCTGAGGAGTTAAAAACTTGGATGCCTTTCTTAAGTCTTCAAAGATTAAATCTTCTTTTATTTCATCGGGTTCTACTAAAGATGCTGAAAATAAAGGTGTATTATTTCTAATACCAAGAAAAATTGGTCCTGGGTCATTTATCTTTTTACCTATAAGCTTTGATGGATGTATAAGCTTTAAGCCTCCAGCAATGTTAATGGCGACGGACCCATTATAAATGCATAAGCATTGGGCATTATCTTGCTTTATAAAAAATTCTAATTCTTCTGGTGTGCGTCTTGTTTCTGCATGATCAAGTTCATCTCCTGAAAATGGCATAATGAAAATTTTGTTTTTATTTTGAGATTTCATCATTTTGTCTCTTTAGTTCAATGTAAGCATTAGTAAATGTTTTTGATGAATTTAAATAGTTTATTTTTTTAGCCTCTTGCATGTGAGCGATAATTTACGTAACTAGCTTCCCGGAAGGTTATCTTGGACGACATTCTTGTTAACCCGGTCAGGTCGGGAACGAAGCAGCCGAATATAAGTCCTTGTTGGGTCAGGTATAGCCTTCCACTTAGTTACTATATTCATTGCAAAAGCTAGCCTAATAGTTATCGTGAAGTCCCATGAACATCCCCATTTACTCTAAACCTATAGTCATCTTAGCTGGGGGCTCAGCCGTTCGTTTCAATCGAAGGGACAAAGGCCAAATACTAATTGGTGGTAAGCGGATGATCGATATTATTCTTCAAAATATTCAATATAAAACCAATCCACTTATTATCTCAGGGCATCATGATTATGGATTGAAGGCATTAGTTATATCAGATGATTTAAGGGGTCCGATGGGGCCTGTGGGCGGAATATATTCAACTTGGAAGTACTTTAAAGATAAAAGTAGTTCGTGCGTGAAAGGCTTTTATACTTTAGCGATTGATGTTCCTAACCCCCCTGCAAATTTCTTAGAAAAAATTTACTCTGCTTCAACTTCTAATATATCTACAGTTGGATTACAGCAGCACCCTGCTCATGGATGGTGGCGAATGGAAGACCTTGATTTAATTTTTAATAATTTATCATTTAATGATTCTATCTCATTAAATAAATTAGCTATAATGGCTGGGGCGAAATTAGTTAGTTGGCCTAAAGGTGACTACTTTGTTAATATAAATAATCAAAGCCAACTAGATGGTTATATGGAAATAATTTAATATTTGCATTTTGTCATTAAACTCTTGGTACTGCATTGCTTATTAAGTTTAAGGGTATTGAATTGCTTTCTTTGGTTTGTCTAAGCACTATACGGGATTGAACATCTGAGATTAGATCAATTGACAAAAGAACTTCACGTAGAAAGTCTTCATAACAATGCATATCTTTTGTTACAACGCGAAGCATGAAATCAACTGCTCCAGTAACTGAGGCGCATTGAACAACTTCTGGCATGTTAGCCACTGCTCTTTCAAGCTTTTCCATGTTTTCCCTATTTGGAAGAGCTAACTTCACAGCAACGAAAACTTCAAAATCAAGACCTAGCTTGGTTCTGTCAAGAATAGTAACTCTATTTTTTATAATACCTAATTCTTCCATTCGTTTTATTCTTCTCCAGCAGGGAGACGAAGATAAACCAACTTCATCTGCTATATCCGCAACGGAAATAGAAGCATCTTTTTGAATTATATTTAATATTTTGGCATCGATACCATCTATTTGTATAGGCATAATAGTCTCTCTAATGTGTCAATAATAGAAAAATATGCGCTAATACTATAAATTCAAGACATAATTTTATATTATGAGGTATGAGTATGCTTAATATATCAATTTATTATTAAGTGTAACATAGCTCACTTTTAATTCTGTGATTTTTAGTACAGAAAAGAACTGTTTTTGGGTCTTCTTTTATTTATTCTGTAAACAACTATATTTATTCTGTTTATAATTATAAAGAGACTTGTAATGAGTGTTAATTTCCCTTAAACGGCGGCTTCTCAAGTGAATGGTGGGGTAGCTCAGCTGGTTAGAGCGCAGGACTCATAATCCTGAGGTCGTGAGTTCAAGTCTCACTCTCACTACCAATCCTTAATATACTAATTTTTTTTAGCCATGACTTGATAAAATTTATTAAATCAGTTTAATGTGTTATATTAATTGCTTCGGAGAAGAGTTTTCAGATATTTCCAAATTACTCGCTTTTCTTACACCGAGTTTGATTAGGTGGGTTATGTCGATAAAGAAGGCGTTACGTCAGCTATTAATCTCAACGATTACCCCTGCCTTGTTTTGAATGCCGATTATCAGCCATTAAGTTACTTGCCATTATCTCTTTGGCCCTGGCAGGACGCAGTTAAAGCAGTTTTTCTTGACAGAGTTAATGTCGTTGATAATTATAACAAAGTTATCAGATCTGCAAATTATAAAATGATGGCGCCTTCGGTTGTTTCTTTAAAAGATTATGTTTCTCAAGATAGAGCCCCTGCTTTTACTAAATTTAACCTTTTTCTACGCGATGGGTTTAAGTGTGTTTATTGCGCCAATGCTGAAGAGTTAACTTTTGACCACCTTATTCCAAGAAGACTGGGGGGTAAAACCACTTGGGAAAATATAGTTGCGGCTTGTACTAGATGTAATTTTAAAAAAGGGGGCCGTTTGCCAGATGAAGCTGGAATGGCACCAAAATTAAAACCTTTCCAGCCCTCCATTCATCAGCTACAAGCAAAGGGAAGAAAGTTTCCCCCTAACTATTTACATACAACTTGGGCGGATTATTTATATTGGGACGTGGAATTAGAAAAATGAAATTACATCCGTACGCAGTTATTTTGGGTTTGTCTCTAGGGGTATTTGTCTTTCTGACTTTGCGCTATCCGCCTTTTGCACTCTTAACAACTATAATAAGTTTGTTGGGCTTTGATCTAGGGTTCAAAGCAAGAGCAAAAAAAATAGAAAATAAAAAAAATGATAAGAAGAAAAAATAAATTTTCAAAAGTTTAAGCTAAAGAAGAATTCACACTAATAAAATTGCCTACAAGCCTAGGAGTTGCAAAAGAGCGCTGATGAAAATGATAATACGAAAATTAATATTAATTCTTTCATTATCTATGTTGGTTAGTTGCAGCTCTTTAATCATTACGGATAGTTATCCCATCCTGAATACTACTGCTTTTGATGCTCAGTATTACTTGGTAAGACATGCAGAAAAAACAACAGAAAAAGTTGATCCAGACCTAACAGAATTAGGTAGACAAAGAGCCAAGGATCTCGCAGATAGATTAAAAGGTGTACCCTTAACACATATTTACTCTTCCAATTTTAAGAGAACCATAAATACCGCCAAACCAGTATCAAACAATAAAAACCTTGAAATTCTTCTTTATAATCCAAAAGACTTAATGGGTTTATCTAAAGAGCTTTTGTCAAAAGAAGGAATATTTCTAGTTGTGGGGCACTCGAATACTACTCCGGATCTTTCTAAATTTATGGGCGGTATTGCAGGAGAGCCTATTATAGAGGCTACGGAATACAATCGTTTGTATATTCTTAAAAGAAAAGGAAATGCGATATCCAGTGAGATTGTGGTTTACGGAAAGTAATATACTAATCGTAATATAAATTTTTTCTGCTCTAATTTAATGCATTTTGAGCATAATCTTTAATTCTTGCTATCATAGCTTTCAAACCATTAGCACGCTGTAATGATAGGTACTCGTCAAGTTCAAGTTCTCTGAGTATCTCAATCGCATTCAGACTAAGTATTTCTGAAGCTTTTCTATTTGAAAATATTTCTAGTGTTATTGCTACTAGTCCTTTGACTATATGCGCATCGCTATCGCCACGAAAATTTAGCATGGGGTCTGGACCATCGGAGATATTTGAAATAAGCCATACTTGACTAACGCATCCTTTAACTTTGTTAGTATCAGTTTTCTCTTTCTCATTTAGACTTGGTAGTAATTTACCCATATCAATAACGTGCATATAACGATCCTCCCAATCAGTTAAAAACTGGAAGTCGTTAATCATCTCTTTTACGTTTTCTGGGTAATCCATAGTTTCTATCAAGTAACTTTAGGCACTGGTGTCAACTAGACAGATAGTCTAAATTCAAAAATTATAAATTAAATTTTCCTTTGGCTAAGGCTGTATCAATCTCATCTGCAAGGGTTTTGGGTATAATAACAGTATTGAAAGGCATAAATGCTATCCGTATCATTTTCCAATGGCCTGTAATATTTGGTATTGTTATGATTAGAAAAAATAAGAAGAGGTTCGCTATGGAAGCCAATAGGTGCGATAAAGCTAAAATCCAACCGAATGTAATAATCCACAGAACATTGAGAAATCCAGCTATAGTCGTCATTGCGGAATTTTCTGTATCGTTTCCATTTAATTCACGATATTTATCTAATTTCTTTTTACTAATTACACTTCTACCAAATGGAAAAGCCGCATAAACTGCAATTCTAAATAAAGGTAAAAATACAGGGAAAAATATTATCGCTGAAATTGAATATAGTATAAAAAGCAACCAGCCGCCTAATATGAACCAAATGATATTTCCTAAAAGTGCCATTTTATATCCTTAATATAGGTTGGTAGACTTTAGTTGCGTAGTTCTTAAAATCAATACCAAATTAAGTTAGCTTTTATTACTGGATATATTTAATTTTCTTAAATCACTAGCTCTCAATTTTTCAGACTCTGACTTTAGTTGTCCGCATGCTGCAAGAATATCGCGGCCTCTTGGAGTTCTAATTGGTGAAGCATATCCTGCTTTGTTTACTATATCTGCAAAGCTTTCTATTGTTGCCCAGTCAGAGCATTCAAAATCACTACCAGGCCATGGATTGAAAGGAATTAGATTAACTTTAGAGGGTATGCCCTTTAAAAGGTTTATCAGCTGTTTAGCATGTTTAGGTTTATCATTTACTCCTTTAAGCATTACATATTCAAAAGTAATCCTTTTAGAGTTGGATAAACCCGGGTAATCACGACATGCTTGCATTAGCTCCTTAAGGGGGTACTTACGATTGATGGGCATTATTTTTTCACGAAGCTCATCGTTTGCGGCGTGAAGAGAAATGGCCAGCATGGCTGATGTTCTTAACCCAATAGGACCAATTTCTGGAACAATACCTGATGTTGAAATAGTAATTCTGCGCCTGCCTATGCCGATGCCCTCTGGATCGCAAATTATATCTAAACTATTTCCTACCTGTTCTGAATTGTATAAGGGTTCACCCATGCCCATAAATACAATATTAGTAAGTTTTCTATTTTCCTGTGTTGTGGGCCACTCATTTAGATCGTCACGAGCTGCAATAACTTGCAATACTATTTCTCGGGCCGTAAGATTTCTGACTAACTTTTGCGTACCTGTATGGCAAAACTTACAAGTTAAAGTGCAGCCTACTTGAGATGAAACACACAGCGCGCCAGTTTTCGAAACATCTGGTATAAAAACACTTTCTACTTCTATACCGGGGCTCATCTGAATTAAATATTTTCGAGTTCCATCATTACTTACCTGCTTTTCTATGACCTTTGGGCGATCAAGCGAAAACCTGATTTCCAATTCTTTCCTAAGGCTCTTAGTTATATTTGTCATTTCCGACCAATCACGTACCCCGTAATTATAAATCCAGTGGAATATTTGCTTTGTTCGCATTTTTAATTTTTGTTTTTCTATTCCAAAATTTTCTAGATGATGAGAAATTTCATTTCGTCCTAAGCCTACCAACTTTATACGACAATCTGAATCAGATATTATTTTTGGCTGGGTGTTGGCTATCAAAGTAGAGGTCATCGGAGGTCTTCATTAACACAATAAAAAATATTCGTCATTAGCATAAGCTTAATTAACGAGCTGCCATTTCCATGGCTTTGGCAAGAGATATATCTTTTTCAGTTACTCCGCCTGAATCATGAGTTGTGAGCGTTATATCTACTCTATTATAAACATTATACCACTCTGGGTGATGGTTCATTTTTTCTGCAATCATTGCAATGTTAGTCATAAAGCTAAATGCTTCAACAAAGTCCTTAAATTTAAAAATTTTTGTTATAAAATCATCACCGCCGGTCCAGCCGTCTAATTCTTCAACTGCAACCTTGGGGTTAATAATATTCATTAGGTAACTCCTAAATACATGACTAAATAAATTAACTATTTGTTACTTTTATTTTTATGACTGCTCACAGATAAGCGGTCATTTTGGAAGTACTCTTTGGCTAATTTAAATATCACTGGCGAAAGAAGAATGATAGCAATTAAGTTCGGGGCTGCCATTAATCCAGTCAAACTATCAGCTATTAACCAAAATGTTGCCACTACTAAGTTATCTTCACCGGTCTCAAATGAGAGTGCGTAACTTGATAGGAATACTGCTAAAACCCAAAATACTCTAAAAACAGGAATTGATTTTTCCTTGAAAATAAATGCCGTGCAACGTTCACCATAATAAGACCATCCTATAATGGTAGTGAACGCAAATATGCATAGGCAGAATGTAACAATATGCTCCCCAAACCCAACAAGAATAGTGTCAAAAGCCGCGGCTGTTAGCGGCACTCCAATTTCGCAGCCTTGAGGGGTAGTTCCCGATTCTAATAACTCTAAAATTGCAGGATTAGCTAAGCAATCATTTGACATGACTCCTGAAGTTAGTATCACCAGAGCAGTTATTGTGCATATGATTAGCGTATCTATGATTGTGCCAAGCATAGCTATTATACCTTGATTTACGGGATTGTCATTTTGTGCGGCTGCATGTGCTATGGGAGCGGAACCTTGCCCAGCTTCATTTGAAAAAAGTCCACGAGCCACGCCTTTTTGCATGGCAAGCATCATAAGCCCAATGGTAATTCCAGTGCCTGCACCCTGCATGCCAAATGCACCTTTAAAAATAAGACTAAATGCGGCTGGAACTTCTCCGATATTAGCCGCTATAACGACAAGTGCAGCTACTAAATATATAATGGCCATAAAGGGGACCAGCTTCGATGCAACTGCACCAATACGTTTGATGCCACCTATAATAACGGTCGCTACAAGAAGAGACAAAACTATAGCCACAATCCGCGGGTCAAAATTATAAGCACTTTTCAGTGCATCAGCTATGGAGTTTGCCTGAACTGCATTACCTGTAGATAGCGAGCCTATAATTCCAAAAAATGCGAAAGCTCCAGCTAGCCATAGCCATTTTGGCCCTAATCCATTCTTAATGTAATACATTGGTCCGCCAACACGATTTCCATTTGAGTCAACCTCACGGAAACGGACCGCTAACACGCCTTCACCAAATTTAGTTGCTGTTCCCAAAATTGCAGTTACCCACATCCAAAAGACCGCCCCAGGCCCACCGATTGCAATTGCCGCTGCGACTCCTGCAATATTTCCTGTTCCGACAGTTGATGAGAGAGCTGTCATTAATGCCGCAAAAGGCGAAACTTCTCCTTGGCCTGCATTGTCATCACGTTTTTTAAAGAGCTGATTAAACCCATAGCCTATTTTGGTCAGCGATATAAACCGCAAACCGACTGTTAGAAAAAGACCTACCCCTAATAATAAGATCATCATAGGAGGCCCCCAGACAAAATTATTAAGTTTTTCCATTAAAACAGCAAAGGTTTCCATAAGTTTATCCATTATGATAAGAATAGTACTAATCTCATAAGCGAGGGAGAGAGCGGGGCCAAGGGTTAATTCATTATTTAATTAATTATATTGTCAATTTTCTTTGTTCAAAATCTCTTGACTGTAGAAATATTGGGCCCTATATGCGCATCTTTAATTTAACTAATTTAGGCTAGTACGATGAAAGTCCGCAGTTCTTTGAAATCTTTAAAAAATCGCCATCGTGATTGTCAAATAGTGAGACGTAAAGGAAGACTTTACGTTATTAATAAAACAGACCCTCGTTTTAAAGCCCGTCAAGGTTAGCTTACTCTAATCTGTTTCATTGTTTCATTCAAACATTAGATTTCAGGTAGATTTCTCAAAAAGAAGTCCCTAGCATTTTCCCCCATAACCTTACGAATTTGTTTTTCAGTTAAGCCTTGCTCGAGTAACTGATACGTTATCGCTGATAATTCGGAAGTATCTATGGTGGTTGTTACAGTTCCATCAAAATCTGACCCTAGTGCTATTGAATTTTCACCCATTATTGAAATGGCATGTATAATTTCTCTTGCTATACCTTTTGGTGAAATATCACAAATAGCCCCATCGAAATAACCAATACCAAGTATTCCGCCTCTCTTCGATATTTCTTTAAGTATCTTATCTGGTAGGTTACGGTTAAATGTCTTCTCACACCCGCTTATTGTTCCGCCGTGTGAAATGAAAATAGGCCCATCAATTGTGTTAAGAACATCTTTTACAGTATTTATTGAGCTATGTGCTACATCTATCATAATGTTCATACGTTCCATTTCAAGGACAGCTTCTCTTCCAAAATCCGTTAACCCACTTTGTGATTTCCCATGAAGTGATCCACCTAATTCATTATCAAAGAAATGTTGAAGTCCCATCGCTCTGTAACCGGCACCGTAAAGGTTATTTATATTTTCTATTTTACCTTCCAGTGGGTGTGACCCTTCTGTTAATAACAGTGCTAGTATTTTCTTGTCTGCATGTTCCATGTCTGTTTTATTTTTTACAATTAGCAAATTATTACTTGGATTACTTTCTAGTTTATGCAGTCTTTGAGCTTGATAAACTGCCCTTTCAAATATTGAATTCCAAGTTCGAGGAGGCCAAAGTTGGGCTTTAATTAATAAGCTAATATCATCAGGAGCATCAGGTGAGTTTGAATCAAAATTGAGGCCTCTAGGGGATTTTGTTACAGCACTAAATACTTGCATATTTACCCCGCCTTCTCGTAGGCGTGGTAGGTCTACATGACCGCGTTTCCAACGTTTCTCTGGGTTTCGGCTCCATAAGAGTGTATCTGAATGGAGATCAGTTATAAACAAACTTTTGTGTAACTTCTCGCTTTTATTTGATACCTTATAGTTTTCATGGGGTATTACTTCATTCATTTTTGCATCTTGGCTTGGCGCCAGTATTTTGCTTACCAGGAATATTACAATTAATGAAACTGTAAGAAAAAATATTGAAATTTTAATCATTATTTTCATAAATTACACCATGTTATTTTTTCAATCATTTGGATAATATGTGTTCAGTTAGCCAACTTTCAATATCATCCGTTTTGAAATCAATCCAGTCAGCTATTGTGTCATTACCTGCAGGTCTCGTGCTCTGAGGCTCATGACTCCAATCTACATCTGAAGTCACTAACACAGTTTTCATACCCATCTTTTTTGGGATTATAAGATTGCGTGGACTGTCCTCAAAAAATATAGCCATCTTGGGATCAACTTGATAGTGCTCACAGAAAATAGTGTATGCATTTTCATTGGGTTTAGGATTGTAATTTGTATCTTCAATACCAAAACTTCCATCAAACAAATCATCAAGTTTTAAATGATTTGTTACATTCATTGCATGCTTACGTGACCCATTGGTGAATATAAACTTTCTCCCTTTGAGTAATTTTAAATTGTTACGAAGTTTTGGTTGTGGGGTCAAAGATGATAAATCTACATCATGAACAAACTCAAGAAACTCGTCTGGATCCATATTGTGTACGGACATCATTCCCGATAGTGACGTGCCGTAGTCTCTCAGAAATTCTTTTTGATAAAGGCGTGCATTAAATTCTGGAATTTTAAGGTATTCACTTATATATTTAGTAATTTTCCTATCGATCTGTGAAAAGAAATTTGCGTCAGCTCGGTAGAGTGTATTATCTAAATCGAAAATCCAATTATTTATATTTGAGAGATTATATTTCTGTTTCATATTGAAGCTTCTTAATTAATTAATAAAAATATTTCAAAAATCATTATTAGTTAAAGTAACTGTCAAACCTACGATATCCGTCGGAAGTTGTCTAAATTGAGCATCATAGTACCCAGAGACTGTACAATTAATGTTTGTTATTGCTGAAAACTTAGAATTAGAAATGCAAAAGTTTTTGGTTGATGCCTTATCTGCGATTATGTTCAAATATTTTTTACCTTCTTCTGATTTCATGATATTTTTAGTTTCGCTGCGGGCAAAATAATAAGTTTTTTTAGAGTTGAGTTTTCTATTTATAATTTGGTTACATTTATCGATTTTTATATTCCACCATCCACGTGATGATATCTCTTTTCCATTTTCAGTACCAAGGGCAGTCCATAAGGGTGCCTCAGTTCTATTACAAATAGTGAGGCCCACTTTTTGACTTTCTTTTTCTGCCATTTTAGAAAGCTTTTGCATTAGTAATTTTTTATCAATTTCATTTTCCAGCTTATTGAGTTTCTTGAACTCACTTAAAGCTTTGATAGTCCTCCTTCCTGAAATACCATCAATTTTATTCATGTCATAACCATTATCATTCAGTAAACGTTGAATACCCGCCGTTCTTGCTTTGCTTTTAAAGTTTTTATTTTCGATAAAATAACTTATATTTTCTGAAGGTTTAATGGACCTAAAAAACTTAGATTCGAGGTTTTTTTCTTGGCAGTCTTTTGAAGTACTTTTCAATTTTGAAACAAGATTATTGCAAATTAGGAAGTTTCCTCGCCACTCTCTAATCCCACCTTGATGGATAGGTTTACTCTTTGCATATATATACCGCAGATATATATTTAGAACCTCTTTGTTTATACATTCACCTGGGTAAATCTCTGTATCATCATTTATTTTATATTCTCCTGTTTTTTCACTTTCATAAGCAGTTGATACATTCAATATGAAGCTTGTCTCATTACAAATTTGCCAATTTTGAGAAATATTATTTTGAGATATATTTTGTTGACCTGTTGCAGAGAGTGCTTGGAGTGAGAAAGTCAGACTAAAGAAAGTAGAAATAAAAGTTTTCATTTAATCAAAGTTCCGGCACCTTGATCTGTAAATAACTCCACTAATAGGCCATGAGGTTTGCGGCCATCCAAAATCACAACTGCTTTAACGCCACTGGCAATAGAATTAATTGCTGTTTCAAGTTTAGGTATCATTCCACCTTTGGCGACACCCTTCTCGATCAAATTTTTAGCATCATTAATAGTTAAGTCTGTGAGTAATTGCTTTTCATTGTCCATTACCCCTTCGACATCTGTAAGTAGCATTAAACGCGATGCTTTTAAGGCACCGGCTAGTACTCCGGCTGCTGTATCGGCATTAACATTATAAGAACTTCCATCATTACCACTACTGATTGGCGATATCACTGGAATAAAACCAGGTTCTGCTGAAGTTAAAACATTTAGAACTGATATATCAGTTGATACAGGGGTTCCAGTAAACCCTAAGCTACTATCTTTTTGTGTTGCTGTGATCAGGTTTGCATCACGTCCTGATAGTCCAACAGCGCGTCCACCTGCATCATTTATGGCTTGGACTATTGACTTATTTATTGCTCCAGAAAGAACCATTTCAGCTACACCTACTGTTTCAATGTCTGATACCCGTAAGCCATCTACAAACTCTGTCTTAATGTTAAGCTTTTTAAGCATAGAACCAATTTGCGGGCCTCCACCGTGAACAATAACCGGACACAGACCAAATTGCTTCAGGAGAACTACATCACGTGCAAATTGCATTGTAAGGTCTTTATTGCCCATTGCATGGCCGCCAAACTTAATAACTATAGTTTGACCAGAGTACCTTTGTATAAATGGCAAAGCTTCTGAAAGCTCTTTTGCACTTTTCCAGCCCGTTTGATTTTCTTGCCGTTTCAACATTACCGCCTCTATTTATGTTATTTAATAGCTTTAAGTATATCTTTAAAAAAATAATATTACACTAGTTTTATAATATCTACGATATTGCTATACTGGCTATTGTTGAGCGCAATTCATCTAAACCACTTTTTTTCTCAGAAGATGTAAGTATTATATTTGGATATGCCGCTGGGCGCTTGGCGATTAAAGCCGAGGTTTTTATATGAACTTTATCAATCTCGTTTTTTTTTATTTTATCAATCTTTGTCAAAACTATCTGATATGTAACAGCTGTCTCATCTAGCATATTCATAAGTTCTATATCACTTTCTTTAGTCCCATGACGACTATCGATTAACAAAAAAACGCGGCGTAATGATGCTCTTCCAAATAAAAATTCCCTTGTTAATTTAGTCCATTTGGCAATGTCGGACTTAGATGCTTTTGCATATCCATAACCCGGTAGGTCAACGACAAATAATCTTTCGTCAATGTTGAAATAATTTAACTCTCTGGTACGACCAGGAGTATTCGAAGCCCGTGCCAAGCCTTTTCTATTTGTGAGTGCATTAATTAAACTTGATTTTCCAACATTAGACCTTCCCGCAAAGCATATTTCAGGAAGCCGTGCCGAGGGGAGAGTATCAAGGCTGACTGCACTAAGCATGAAAGTTACATCTCTAGCAAATAATAGGCGCCCTTTTTCAATACTATTTTTTGAAATAGATGATTGGTTATCACTTTTTACCATTACTCTTTACCAGATGTATTTTTACCTGTTATTTTTCTCCAGAATTCATCTACAGGAGTGTCGACTTTGAACTTCCTGGTTATGTAGTACTGCTGCCCAAAAGATAAAATATTATTCCAAACCCAGTATATTAAAAGACCTGCTGCAAAAGGTGAGAGAATAAACATAAATATCCAGGGCATAAACTTAAATATTTTGGCTTGCATTGGATCCCCTGCAGGCGGAGTTAAAGTGTACATGAGGCTCATTGATATGCCGTATAAAATCGCTAGTGGCCCAATCGCAAGAATCGATGGTATGGGCCCTGGAACAGCTTCCCATGGTAAAACACCAAAGCCATTTAAAATCGAGAGTGGATCTTTTGCAGATAGATCACGTATCCAGCCGAAGAAAGGCTCATGACGTAAATCAATATTAATAAAAACAGCTTTGTAAAGTGAGAAGAATACAAAAATAGTAGGTATTATAGGCAAGCAACCTGCTGCAGGGTTTACGCCTTCTTTCCTATAAAGGCCCATCATTTCTTGTTGCATTTTCATTCTATCATCTTTGTAAAGTTCTTGTAACCTTTTTACTTTCGGCTGTACTTTTTTCATTTTCGCTTGGCTCTCGTATTGCTTATTAAATAAAGGAAACATGAATAGTTTTATGAAAAATGTTAAAACGAGTATTCCAAGTCCGTAATTGCCTAGCTTTGATCCCAGAAAGCTTAGTGTCCAGCTTATAGGCCTAACGATTAACCGCATCGCTCCCCAGTCAATTGCCCTTTCCATTTCTGCTATCCCTTGTAATTCATAATTTACTAGGGTTGAGCGTTCTTTGGGGCCAACATACAAGTGGCTTGTAGATTCAACAGAAGAACCTGAAGTTAGTGTTAAGGGGCTCAAAGTGTAGGAGGTCTCATAAACGTCTTGAGTATTTATGGTTTTGAAATCATAATTCACTTTGATAGTCTGATCTTGTGGAGCAATATTGGCGATGAACCAGTATTTATCAGTTAATCCCGCCCATCCAGCTTTTCCAGTTTCATTCCAATTGCTTTTTTTCTTAAGGCCTTTGTACTTTTGATCATGATACTTTCCGTCCACCAATGAAATGGGGCCCTCTTGGACAATAAAAAAGTTAGTTAAGTCGTCGGGTAAATTGTGTTGACGACTAACCCCAACTCGAGTGATAGTTTTTTCACTGCTACTTAAGTTTACCACTTTATCAGATAATGTAATTAAAAACTTATTATCTATGGATACTTTTCTTTGAACCAGGAGCTCATCATTTAAATACTCAAGATATATAGGTGAGGTTTCAGTGAGAGTCCCTCCTGAGACTAATGTCCACTTTGTATCTGACCCATTACCCCCATTAATATTTGACCAGTTATCCATTAAATAAGCTGATTTTTCATTTCCTTCTTGAGCTAATAGAATGACTGAGCCATCCGCCGTATCCAAGGTTTTATCGTAGTTCTTTAATGCAATATCATCAAACCTTGAGCCTTCTGTATTGAAAGATCCAGAAATAGAGGCGGTTTCTATATTAATTCTTTGGCCCGTTGGACTTTTGGTTTGAATTGTTTGGTCCCTATTTGATAATTCAATGTCTTTATTTGTACCCTGACTAAGCTCTAAAGCAGCATTTTCTCTCGCCATTTCCTCTAATGGTTGCCCATAGAAAAACCAATAAGCCATGAGCACCAAGCCTGATAGTAACATGGCTAAAATAAAATTTTTCTGGTCATTGCCTTGGTCTTGCATAATTTAGCCGTTCTAACTTTTAGATACTTATTTGTTTATTTGTGAGATGCTTGCAAGAGCATCACGTGTATTATTCATTAAGGTTTCATATGGAGTGGATGCCGTGGAATTGCGAGCAATAAATACATAATCTACTCCCTTTAAACCATATTCAGGTAGTAGCTCGCGAGCCACGTGTCTAAGGCGCCGTTTGGCTTTATTTCTTACTACTGCGTTACCAATCTTTTTTGTAGCAGTAAAGCCAACCCTTATGACCTCGCTGTTGGAATTAGCATTTGCTTGGACCACGAGGTTTTTAAATGCCCTGTACTTACCTGATCTTACATGTAAAAACTCGGACCGCGTTTTTAGCACCCCGAGTTTAGTATGGTTTTCCATAGGACGATAACACGTAGGAACTGTTTAAGCAGACAGTACCTTGCGGCCTTTAGCGCGACGACGAGCCAAAACAGCACGTCCGTTTTTAGTGGCCATACGCGACCTAAACCCATGGCGGCGTTTGCGAACCAATACGGATGGTTGAAAAGTACGTTTCATGTCATTCTCCGAAGTGGTAAATACCACTCTAACTATAGAAAAGGTCCATTAGTGGCCCCTAACTAATCTGTCAAGCTTTGAGAGGGGTTTTAAATAACAATTTAAGACATTAAGATAAAATTTATCTAGCTACTTTCTTTACTATTTCAATTATTTTATTTTGTGTACTTTCTTCAAGATAAGGATGCATGGGTAAACTAATAGTTCGGTTGCTACAATCTTCTGTGTTCGAAAGCTTTGTCCCTTCAATAGGATAATGCGAATAAGCAGACTGTTGATGAACAGGTTTAGGGTAATAACGCGCTGTTGGAATTCCTTTTTCTTTAAGTTTTCTAGAAAAAACTTCTGGATCCGAAACCTCAATAGTAAATTGTGCCCAAGTAGAAATAACGCCCTCCAATATTTCCGGAACGTGCAAGACATGATCTTTGAGGCTATCACTATATCTACGGGCAATTAAATTACGGACTTTAATTTCTTCGGGAAAAATTTTTAACTTTGGCAATAAAATCGCAGCTTGAAGAGTGTCAAGTCTAGAATTTATACCTACATGAGTGTTATCGTATTTTTCGACACCTTTACCGTGGAATCTGAGAGATTCGATTCTTATTGCAAGATTGGCATCATTTGTAAGAATAGCCCCTCCATCTCCGTAGCATCCGAGTGGCTTAGCAGGAAAAAAACTTGTTGTAGTAATGTCAGCCCAGTGCAACGGATGCTTACCCTTTAAAGTAGTTCCAAACCCTTGAGCACTATCAGCAATTAACTTTAAGTCATAGGATTTTGCTATGGCTGATAAGATTGGATAATTTGCGCTTTGACCGAATAAATCTACTGCGATAACTGCCCGGGGGACTAACTTTTTACTTTTTTTTACTTTGTTAATGGCTCTTTCTAAGCTTTCAGGGTCGATATTATATGTTCTGCGGTTTATATCGATAAAAACTGGCGAAGCTCCAGTATTAGCGATTGCCTCAGCTGTGGCACAATATGTAAAAGAGGGACAAAATACGGCATCACCGGGCCCAATTCCCCATGCTAATAATGGAAGTAAGATTGCGTCAGTCCCATTTGCACAGCCTAGAGCATACTTTGATTTCCCAAATTTTGCTAAGTTTTTTTCAAACTTGCTGACTTCAGGGCCAAGTATGTATTGACCATGCTTTAAAACCGATTGAATGCCAGAATTGATTTCATCTTTCAAACGCAATTGTTGAGAATTTAAATCAATGAATTTAATACTCATAAGGTGGTAAAGTTTATATTTTTCATAAATATTATATTCTTATATAAAAGCTTAATGGCGCATATACCCGTAAACAAATGTATGGATAACTAATATCATTAAGTAACACAACTGTGTTTATCAAAAATCACTGACAACTTTTTAGATATATTGGTCTAAGGTGTTATTTGATAGCAGATGTTTATATTAAACTGCGACTAAGGGATCACTATGCTAAAATCATTATTTCTGCCTTTTATATTCCTTTTTTTAACACTGGATAATAATTTGGTGAGTAACCTAAACGGCTACAATAAAGCCGAGGCGCAAAGCTCTAAAAATTCTGCCGGAGATAGTGATTGGGATCTAATTCTAAAACGTTACGTAATAAAAAGTGAACCCAGCGGAGTAAATTTATTTAACTACTCGGCATTGAGAAAAAGCTCGGATGATTGGGCGTTATTGAATAATTATTTAACTAGCCTTGAAGGTATGGATCCTGATCTAATGCTAAAAAATGAAGCCATAGCTTATTACGCAAACCTATATAATGCGGTTACGGTAAAGCTAGTAACTGAAAATTATCAGATTAAATCTATACGTAAACTAGGGCCTTTAAACTCTGGTCCTTGGAAGCGTAAGATTATAAAATTAAATACCGAATTAGTTAGTCTTGATGATATAGAACATAAAATATTAAGATCAAAATATAAATCACCATATATTCACTATATGCTGAATTGCGCTTCAATGAGCTGTCCAAATCTTCAGGCTACTTCTTGGAAGGCAGATAATTTAGAGGCTGATCAATTAATGGCGGCTACTGAATATATAAATTCTTCAAGAGCCGTCACTTTAAAAACAAATGGATTGCAGCTTTCCTCGATTTATAAATGGTTTAAAGAGGATTTCGAAAATGACGGAGGTGTACTCGACCATATATTAACGCATGCAAACAAAGACCTAAAAAATGCTATAGAAAGGGGAGTGAAAATTAAATCATATAATTATGACTGGACTTTAAATGATGTAACAGACAATTAGATGTTATGAATAAAAGTAAAAACCAAAAGTCCTTTTTTTTAAAGATTTGGCCAATTTATGCTTTGATATCAGGATTACTATTTGCGCTTTACCAGGGATGGGATCAATATCTTACACCAAGTTCACTAGGTCTGTATGCGGTGGATTTAAACACTCTCGTAGAAAATAATTTTTGGGTAGCTTTCACTGGCTTCGTTGTTATTTACATTCTTTCAACTGTATTCATGATCCCCGCAAGTGCACTAACAATTATGGGCGGGTTTTTATTTGGAACGATTATAGGTGTCCCTACAACTGTTATCAGCGCTACTGCAGGTGCTTGTATACTATTCATGTTAACTAAATACTCTTTTAATGATGCCTTACAGAATACTGCTGGACCATTTTTAAAAAAAATGGAAAAAGGGTTTAAAGAAAATTCTTTATCTTATCTTTTCTCTCTTCGCCTAATTCCGCTATTTCCTTTTGCTGTCGTAAACATTGCACCGGCTCTCTTAGGCGCTAGATTTAGTCACTACCTTATATCAACATTATTTGGAATTATTCCAGGAACCCTAGCTTATACATTAATTGGTACAGGGCTACGGGACACTTTATTGGATGCATCCACAAATGCTCAGTCATTAGATGTGTCACTACTCATACAAAATGCAGGAAAAAACTTTGTTCCTGCATTTTTTGCTCTTTCATTACTTGCTTTAATGCCTGTTGTTTATAAGTATTTAAAAAAATAAACTAACTTAATTTTAAGAAAGCTTTTTAAGGGCCATATGAATAAAAAAGTATATAATGTTGATATTTGCATAATAGGCGCAGGTTCTGCTGGGCTTTCGGTTGCGTCAGGGGCAGCGCAATTAGGAAGGTCTGTTGTTCTTTTTGAAGCAAACGAAATGGGCGGTGATTGTCTCAATTACGGCTGCATTCCTTCTAAAGCTTTGATTTCAGCAGCTAAGAAAGCACATATTTTTAAAAAAACAAAAGCATTTGGTGTAGATCTAAAAAAACCAAATATTAAGTTCCAAGAGGTTCAACAACATGTGCATAATGCTATTAATACGATTGCTCCAGCAGATAGTCAGGAACGGTTTGAAGGGTTAGGGTGCACCGTAATTCGTGAGTATGCTGAGTTTAAAAACCAGACGACCGTCATCTCGCCCTCTGCAATAGTAACGGCTAAAAGGTTTGTGATTGCATCAGGATCGAAAGCTTCAATACCTCCTATTCCGGGTATAAATGATATTCCATTTTTGACGAATGAGACAATATTCACTATCGACAAATTACCCAAAAATTTAATTATTATTGGAGCGGGCCCTATAGGCCTTGAACTTGGGCAAGCATTTAGTCGTTTAGGTTCGAATATTAATGTGATTGATGCACAACCTCCCCTTGTAAATCTTGATAAAGGTCATTCTGACATTTTAATTGATGAGTTAAAAAAAGAAGGTATTAATTTTCATTATCCTGTTAAAATAAAGTCTCTAAAAAGAAATAAATCAGGTTTATCGGTGGAACTAGAGAATGGAAAAACCATACAAGGGAGTCACCTGCTTTTAGCGGCTGGGCGTTCCCCTAATATAAAAAAGCTAGGGCTTGAGAAAGCAAACGTTGTATATGACCGTTCCGGCGTAAAGGTATCTAAGAGTCTTAGAACTAGCAACAAGCGCATATATGCTGCGGGAGATGTAACTCAAGGTATGGGAGGGCTTACTCATGCCGCTGGTTATCATGCTGGAAAACTAATTCAAAATTTTTACTTTTCTCCACCACTTATGGGTGATTTTTTGGCAAAAGCTGATATACCATCGATGCCCTCAGTTATTTATTCTGAACCAGAATTTGCGAGTATTGGATTAACTGAAAAAAAAGCGGAAAAACTATCGTTAAAGGTTAAGTGTTTAACTTGGAGCTTTAATGAAAATGATCGAGCCATCTCTGAGCTTTCAACTCTTGGAGGAGTTAAAATAATAGCGAATAGTAAGGGAAAGATTTTAGGGGGTTCTATTATCGGGGAGCAGGCAGGAGAGATGATTCATTTAATAAGTATGGCGATGGTCAATAATATTAAAATTTCTGGGCTCGCTAAAATTATTTCGCCATATCCAACGAGATCGGAGGCTATAAAGAGGGCTTCCTCAAGCTATTATACAAACGTTCTCTTTAGCAACCGAACTAAAAAAATTGCAGGATTTTTATCTAAATTTCATTAAAGGTAGTTTTGTACAAAACCTTACTATTAGAAATCAAGGATGCTGGGAGTTTCCCAGTTTCGCCGTGCACAAGCCGCTATTACCGTATTTCTTAAAAGGCAAGCAATTGTCATTGGGCCTACTCCGCCAGGCACGGGCGTAATTGAGCCTGCTACGTCTTTAGCAGTCGTATAATTAACGTCTCCGACTAATCTTGTTTTTCCTGGCCTCTTAACACTAGGTACTCTGTTAATTCCTACATCGATTATGCAGGCTCCTTTTTTTATCCAGCTGGCTTGAACCATTTGAGGCCGCCCTACGGCTGCAATGAGTATATCTGCACTTTTGCAAACGGCTTCTAAATTTTTTGTTCGTGAGTGCGCTATTGTGACTGTGCAATTTTGCTCTAAAAAAAGGAGAGCAGCGGGCTTGCCCACGAGTATTGAGCGCCCTAGAACAACACAATGCTTTCCAGATAAATCCCCAAGTTCATCTTTTGCTAACATTACGCATCCTGTAGGCGTGCACGGTCTCAAACCAGATTTTCCGAGGGAAAGCCTTCCTGCAGACGCTTCTGTTAAGCCATCAACATCTTTGTCAGGATGAATCTCTTTGATCACGTTATCTGAATTTATCCCCTTAGGTAGCGGTAACTGAACCAATATGCCATCAACCCTATCATTTTCATTTAGTTTTTTTACTAAATTGACGACTTCAGTTTCTTTTGTATCTGCGGGCAATTTATACTCAAGAGAGTTCATTCCGCATTCTTCTGTAAATTTGACTTTACTAGCGACGTATACTTGGCTTGCAGGATCCTCGCCTACAAGAACTACTGCTAACGCAGGAGAATTAGGTAACTCAGTAACAGCTTGACGTACTTTTTTTCTTAAGTTTTCTGCAAAAATACGGCCGTCAATTTTTGATGCTTTCATTTTTAAGTCCAACTTTGAGTAAAATAATAATTTAATGATCTAACAGCCCAATAGACTTAAATGATTGTGTATGTAAATTGTAATTTAGTTATTAGTATAATTAAATGTTAACATACTTTAACTAGACATATTATAAACTATGGTAATATTTACAAAGTAATTAAATTAGTGGGTATGCAAAACTGTATGAGAAAAATAGTCAGTAAGACTTTAAAGAATACTTTAACAGCCTCCTTGGTTATATTTTTAATTTCGTGCGGCGGAGGCGGTAATGACTCCCCGCCAGTATCGGTTGCGCCAACACCAATTCCGCCGACACCCCCTGTTTCATCAGTATTAAAACTTAATTCTGATCAGGAAGTTGTATCATTTTTATCTAAGATGACATTTGGGGCGTCGCGAGGGGATATTGAAGGTGCCATCAACAGAGATGCCTCCGAATTACTGTCAGAGGAATTTTCTAAGCCGCCATCTTATATTTTACCTTTTGTAATAGATTATACAGATGATAATGTAGGTGTTCAGCATAGATCATATTCTGCAGCTTTTTGGAACGCCATGGTTGATGGAGATGACCAGCTACGCCAAAGAATGGTATTTGCTTTGTCACAGATCACGGTTATTTCTGATTTAAATATGGGCGATAGGCCGCGTATGAATGCGCACTATGTTGATGCTCTATATAAACATGCATTTGGTAACTATAAAGAGTTACTGAAAGAGGTCACTTACACGCCAGCAATGGCCAATTTCTTAACATATTATCGTAATAGAGATAATTCTGACCAAAACCCCCTTCAAACGCCGGATGAAAACTATGCAAGGGAATTCTTACAGCTTTTTACGGTGGGAGTTACAGAATTAAATATGGATGGAACCCAAAAATTAATCAATGGGAGCCCTGTAGAAACATATAGTAATGAGGATATTGTCGGACTTGCGAGGGTATTTACAGGACTAAGTTGCGGGGGGATAGATTTTTGGAATTGTGAGGATTATGACGAAATTGCCCCTTTGGTGATGTATCAAAATTATCATAGTAAAAATGAAAAGAAATTCCTTGGTAAAACAATAGGCGCTTACGTTGATGGTGATACCGCAATAGATCAGGCAATTGATCATATATTCGAACACCCAAATCTTGCTCCCTTTATAGCCACCCGTTTAATTCAACGCTTTACGGCAAGTAGCCCAACTCCTGAATATACTGAACGCGTAGCAACGGCTTTTGAAACGGGTAGTTACACATCTGCAGATAATGTGCAGTTTGGAGAAGGTGTCAGAGGTGATTTAAAGGCAACGTTAGCTGCTATATTGCTGGATGAGAAATTTTTTAATGGCGAAGAAAAGTCAAATACAGACGGAAAGATAAGAGAGCCAGTCCTTAAGTTTATTAACTGGGCAAGAGCTTTTGATGTGGGTAATGTATTTGCTGAAAATGAATGGGCTCTTTTGTTTCATGCCCGAAGTAATGAGGGGTTAGGTCAACAACCATTTCAAGCATCATCTGTTTTTAATTTTTATCGTCCTGGTTTTATAGCCCCTCAAACATATAGTGGTAACGAAGGCCTAACAGCACCAGAGTTGCAAACCACGCATGAGGGTTCTGTTATGGGGTATAATGACTGGATGTTAGAGTATGTTTTTAATAGTTCTCCAGCGCGGGATGAAGCAATTGATAGCTTTGCGCCTGATTACAGCTATGAAGTTACTCTCGCAGAGACACCTGATCAATTATCTGAGCATTTAGACACTCTTTTACTTGCGGGGCTGATGAAAAATACAACAAAAGAACGTATAGTGACAATTTTAAATGAAATGCCCATTCGCTCAGACAGTGAAGAAAATGCTACTAAAGATCGATGGAATCGCGTCGCGGTAGCAGTCTATGTGGCTGTTACATCAACCGAATTTTCGTTAGTACTGTGAGGTAGGGGAAATGTCATATATTAACAGAAGACGGTTTTTAAAATCTTCAAGTGCTCTCGGATTCTCAGCTGGTACAGGATTATTGGCAGCACTAGGTAGCTCGAATGCCTTTTCAGCTGAAGTTAATGGTTACAAGGCTCTTGTATGCGTATTCCTTAAAGGTGGCATGGATAGTATGGATTTTATCTTACCAAAAGACCTGCCATCACACAATGCACTCGCAAGTGTGAGACCTGGAATGTTTGAAGCCTATGGTGTTGGCAACGGAAATTCTTCTCGAAGTATTGATAACATATTAGAGATTAACGCCCTTGATAGCAATTTAGATGGACGTAAATTTGGATTTTCATCAGGTGTTCCGGAACTACAAAACCTATTTAATACAGGTCAAGCCGCCATTGTAGGTAATGTTGGTCCATTAATAGAACCCACAAACCGTACAAGTATGAATAACTTTTCAGTTCAATTACCTACTAGACTCTTTTCGCATAATGACCAACAGTCTACTTGGATGAGCTTTGGAACAGAAGGCACTCAAAGTGGTTGGGGAGGGCGCCTTTTAGAGCCTATTCTTGAGGCTGATGCGGTATCAGATCCAGTATTTTCTGCTATATCTACAGCTGGCAACGATGTGTTTTTATCAAGCACAAATGTTAGGCAGTTTTTGGCCAAGGGAAGTCCTAGCTCAGCGAATATTCTAGAACAAAATTGGCGTTTAGGTACAGGTTATTCCTCGAATACAGCTATGATTGCTCTCAGAGACCATATTAACGCCACGGGTGTTACTTCAGATAATTTATTTGGAAAGGACCTAATTGATATTAACCGCCGTGCCCTCAGAAATATAGAGACCTATAAATCCGCATTAAATAACTCTGTTGGTGTAAATGCTCAATTTCCTAATAGTCCACTTGGCAATCAGTTAAGAACCGTAGCTAATACGATTTCAGCGCGTAATGCACTGAACGTCAGGAGACAAATATTTTACGTCGCGATAGGTGGGTTTGATACTCATGATAATCAGCATACCGATATGCCTAGATTAGAAACCCAGATATCAACTTCGATTAGTGCCTTCCAAAACGCTATGGTTGAGATGGGTATCTCAGATAAAGTCACTCTTTTTACAGCATCGGATTTTGGCCGAACAGCTGTTGAAAATGGTGATGGTACCGACCACGGATGGGGCGCTCACCACCTTGTTGTCGGAGGCGCTGTAAATGGTCAAAAGATATATGGTAAAATACCACCTTATGACAGAGGAGATCTCGCCTATACGGGTGACCGAGGAAGGTTGATTCCAACTACTTCTGTTGATCAATACGCCGCTACACTTGGAGGCTGGTTTGGTTTAGATCAAAGTGAACTAAATGATGCATTGCCAAATTTAAATAATTTTAGCGAAAAAAACTTAGGTTTTATTTAATCAAGAATTTCATGGGTTAACTCTTTTAAATAATATAAAAATCGGCTTTAATCTTACTTTTAGATTAGGTGTCGATATGAATTATATGAAGTTTAATAAATATTCTCTGCTAGTTATATCGATAATCGTTTTAGCAGGGTGTGCACCAGCAAAGACAGAAAAAGTAAATTTTATTGATGGTGATACTTTCGCCCCAATATTATCAGAACAAGGATTTTCATCAGAAGAACTTGTTTTAAAAGCATTGGCCCGAATTGATAATATTGATAAAGGTGGACCTAACTTACAAAGCGTTCTTTCTATAAACCCAAAAGCTTTAGAAATTGCTCAGAAATTGGATGCTAAAGTTGAAGAAGGCTATAAATATAGCCCTCTCTATGGAAAACCTATTCTTATTAAAGATAATGTAGAAACAAAAGATGATCTGCCTACTACAGGAGGAAGTTGGGCTTTAATAAATAATAAAAACAACCGAGACTCCCCTATAGTAAAGAAACTCAGGGATAGCGGAGCTGTGATACTAGGTAAAACTAACTTATCGCAATGGGCTAATTTTCGGTCTGAGTCATCCACTAGTGGTTGGTCCGCAGTCCGCGGCCAGGTAAAGAACCCTCATGTACTGAATCGCTCGCCCTGTGGATCAAGTTCTGGAAGCGGCTCAGCAGTTGCCTCTGGAATTGTCGCAGCGGCTATAGGAACAGAAACAAATGGATCCATTATATGTCCGTCAACTATGAACGGAATAGTTGGTTTTAAGCCAACTGTAGGGTTGTTATCACAAGAGCACATTATTCCAATTTCTTCTACGCAAGATACTGCCGGACCAATGACGCTCACTGTTAAAGGCTCAGCTATCATGATGGATGCTATGACTGAAAATGATGGTAGCTATGTAGATAATTTAAGTAAAACAATACCCCAGAGTACAACTATTGGAATATTGAGCTTCGCAAGAGGGGGTAACCTTGGAGTTAATAAAAACTTTAATAAAGCTATCGAAGAACTAAAAGCCAAGGGTTTTAATTTTGTAGAAATAGAGTCTTGGGATCCAGGCGAAGGTTTTTTTGAAGCTGCCTATAAAGTTTTGAAGTATGAGTTTAAGTCAACCTTAAATAATTATCTTTCGACAACTAATACTAAGGTTGAGGTAAGAAGCCTAAAAGATTTGATTGAATTTAATAAGAAAGACGAGAGAGAATTAAAAATCTTTGATCAATCAATATTTCTATCATCTGAAAAATTAGATGATTTAAATTCCGAAGACTATAAAAAATCATTAAAATTAATACTGAATGCGACGCGAGAAAATGGAATTGATAAATTAATGGAGCAATATAACTTAGACTTTCTTATGGCCCCAAGTGCTGCGCCAACATTCTTGATAGATCATATGTATGGAGACTCCTACCCTGGAGGAACAGGTGCAGGATGGATACCAGCAATTGCAGGTTACCCTCATATAACTGTACCAATGGGAACTTATAAAAATCTACCAACCGGTCTTTCTTTCATGGGCAGGTCAGGACAAGATAAGGAGGTCATAGCAATGGGGTATGCATATGAACAGGCCAGTGGTAGCCTGCGTAAAAGACCTAGCTATTTACCGTCAATCGAAACCGTAACTTCTGGTTATATTTTAGAAGAATAAATTTATGTATTTATTAAAGTTAGTGATATCAGAATAATGGAAAAGTTAGTTACATTAACTTCTCGTTTTATAAACTTATTGATAGTTAGTGCTATTTTTTATTTATTAGCAAAATCAACTATTAGTTTTATATCTCCTTCTTCTGCCTGGGTTCCTTTAAGGCTGGATATTAAAAATAGTGAAAGTAGTTTAATTCCTGATAAAGAAACTTTTAAATTTGAAGTCGATCCATTTAATAGAAAACTAACTGACGGACCTATCACTCAAATGCAAATTGTGCAGGACGCACCTGAAACGACTTTAAATTTAGTTCTTACAGGTATGATATCAGGTCCTAATGGTATTGCCATTTTAAAAAAGTCTGATGAAAAACAGAGAAGTTATAAAGTAGGAGAACTAATTTACCCTGGCGTTGTTCTGCAATCTGTTCAAAAAAATTATATAATCATAGATGTTGATGGTAAAATACAGAGACTTACCTTTAACAGGGAAGAGATAACGGGCCTTAGCTACAGAAATGATGATCTAAAAAGCAATAAAGGTTTGAATAAAGAAAGCTTGGTAACTAGAAGCTTTGATTTTGATGTTGATCTTTTGTTTCAAAATCTATCCTTAAGAAGGGTTAGTGAAGCAGGTAAGCTAAGGGGATACTCAATTAAGCAAAACCAACCTAACATGGATTTAACAAAGCTTGGTTTTTTAGAGGAAGATATTATAACCGCTATAGACGGAGTTGATATTACTTTTGGAAGCCCAAATTTTGTTAAACTATTTGAGCAGTCCAGAAAAAGTGGTAATGTTGTTATGACAATAATAAGAAATGGTAAGACGAAAAAAATTAAAATTGGATTGCAATCATGAGAATAAAATACAAGTTACACGTTGCACTTCTTTCATTTTTATTTGCTTTTTCTGGATTTAGTAGCCCTGCGTACAGTGCTGGAGATCACCTTATTACCATGCAGGAAGCAGAAATTAGGGCTTTCATTAATGATGTTTCTACAGTCACAGGAAACACTTTTATAGTTGATCCTAGGGTGCAGGGTAAAGTTACGATATCTTCTGAGCAGTCCCTATCAAAAAGAGAAGTTTTCGAGGTTTTTAAAGATGTTATGAGGGTGCATGGCTATACTGTAGTTCGTACTGCTACGGGTGAATACCGCATTACATTAATCCAGGGTGCTGCTCAAGATGCACCGTTTACTACAGGTAATGGATTTAACGGAAGATTTGCAACGATCGTTATAAAGCTGCAAAATAATGATGCTTCTGAAGCCGCGCGCTTAATTAAACCTGTTATGCACAGTCAAGGCCAGCTTACAGCAAGCCCCGGAGGTAAAGTACTAGTTATTACGGATTTCCCTGAAAACCTAAGAAAAGCTCGCGAAATTATTAAGGCATTAGATGTTAAAGACTTAGAGATTGAAACAATAAGGTTAAACAATCTTCTGGCTTCAGATGCAGAGGAAGTCTTAAAGAGTTTAGGAGGCGCAAAACCTACTTATAAAGCTGTTGCAGTGCCGGGTTCAAACAGTCTTGTTATTGAAGGCACTAAAGCGGATTTAATAAAGTTAAAAAGTATTATCAATGCTTTAGAAGACGGCAGTGTTAATCCAAGGGGAGCTGTTAGTATTGTCCCACTTCGATATGCCGATGGGGCCTCTATAATTGACTTACTTGTTAATCTTTTGCCTAATTACAAAATTGAAGGTCAGCCTTTGCCCACTGTTGCCTATGATGCGGAAAGCAATACTTTAGTTATAAGCGCTTCAGGTGAAACACAAGTTGCCTTAGAGCAGATAATTAGAAGATTAGACGTACGCCGCCCTCAGGTTTTAGTTGAAGCTATTATCGTTGAGATTTCAGATACTACCGCTCAAGAGCTTGGCGTTCAATTTGCATTAGCCGGATTGAATGGTAGCAGCGTTCCTCTCTTATCATCAAATTTTTCGCGTTCATCTCCTAATATTTTGGGAGTTGCTGCATTGGCTGCAGGTGCACAAGATGGATTTGATGCCGTAGAGCAAGCTAATTTACTTAATTCATTAGCTGGTTCAGATGGAGGATTAGCCGGCCTGAGCGGGGTTGATAACGACATGTTATATTCTGTTGTCATTAATGCATTGGAAACTGATGAAGATTCTAATATCTTATCTACACCATTTGTTACAACTTTGGATAATGTTGCTGCAACATTTCTGGTAGGCCAAGAGATACCAATTACAACAGGCGAAAGCCTAGGCATGGGATCTAACAGTATTAATCCATTTAGGACTTTTGAGAGAAAAGAAGTTGGCATTAAGCTTGAGGTATTACCACAAATTTCCGAAGGGGACGTTATCCGGCTCGAAATAAAGCAGGAAGTTTCGTCAATTGCCGGAGCTATTACATCATTATCGTCTGACTTTGTTACAAATAAGCGTGAAATTGCGACAACTGTTCTTGCTAATGATGGAGAGATTATTGTTCTAGGTGGACTGCTTCAGGACGACGAACAAATTGATTTCTCGAAAGTTCCATTATTGGGTGACTTACCGATAGTTGGAAGAGCTTTCCAGTCAAAAGGAAAGTCGCGTAAGAAAACTAATTTGATGGTGTTTTTACGTCCTAAAATTATCCGAAGCGCCTCTGATGCTCGTCCAATGACACAAGAACTATTAAACCGAGCAAGGAGAGAGGATATGCTGCAATCTCAGCGCCCTAGCTCAAAAATAGATGACTACTTATCAGATACTGGGCAATCTACATTACCTAACGATAAATAGTAATATGAATAAACTATACATACTATTTGCTTTTCTGGGATGCATCCTTGCGCTTGTATTGCACGTGCCATTAGCCTGGTTTTCTAATGGAGTTATCCAAAAATATAGTTTTGAAAAAATAGATGCGTCCGGAACTTTATGGGAAGGTCATTTATGGAACTTACAGGACTTAGGAAATGTACATATTAAGCTTGATATAAAAAATTATTTAGAAAACAAATTGCCAATTTCTTTTAAGACTATTTCTTCTTCAATGATTATTTCTGGAGATGCCTCACAAACCCAATTTAAAAATATTAATTTTATTGGACAAATGTCTAAACTTCCTTCGCGTGATGGACGACTTCAGGACCTTAAAGGACAAGTTGAAATTAACTTTGATGAATTTTTTTGGAAAGAACAAGTTTGCATATCTTCTAAAGGAGATTTTTCTACTAATTTTTTAATGAAAAACGCTCTAAAGTGGAATTGGGCAGGACCTTTATTATCAGGACAAATTACATGCGATAATGGTGAAATTGTTTCTCGTTTAATTGGTGAAGAAGATAATCAAACTATAACTGCTGATATTAGATTATCACTTAATGGTAATTATAGCCTAAAAGTACGGGTTGAAACTTTAGATCCATATGCGGATTTAGTTTTACCACTTTTTGGATTTGAGAAGGTAGATTCTGATTACAGACTTTCTGAGCAGGGAACTTGGCTCTAGAATGTATAACTAGTTTTATCAGATATAAGTATTCGTGATCCAGATTATAGTTATGCCCAATGCAAGAAAAGGCCCAAATGGAATATGTCCATTTGATTTGAGTAAGTATTTTTTAAAAAATAATACTGCTATTAAACCAGAACTACTAGCTATCAATATTATATACGGCAGACCAACCCACCCGCACCATGCACCACCTACGGCTAAAAGTTTAGCATCACCACGGCCTATGACATCCTTGTTTTTAATGACTTTATAAAAAGTTTCTAAGCTAAAAAATATTAAATAACCAAGTGTGAGGCCAATTAAACTGTCAATGGCCTTATTTGTTATATATCCATTGAGTAAACCAATGAGCATTAAAGGAAAGGTAAGTTTATTAGGAAGGCGATAGGTTTTATAATCGATCCAGCTTAAAGCTATCAGAAAAAACATAAGTACAAGACTTGCTATGGTCGTTATAAGCTTAAATTCCATATGCTTTATTGACCTTTAAGCTAAAAGTAAGCAAGACATAGAATATATGTAAGCCCTAATTTTAGAAATATAATCGGAGGAAGTAATGGAAAAACCAAATAAAATACTACCTTCTAAAAATTCTGAAAATAAAATATTATTAGCTTTAGAATTATTGGATAAAAATAATTTAGAAGACCAATTGACTTCACTTCATCCTGCAGATTTTTCTGATCAATTCGAGCAGTTAACATCTGAACAACGCGAATCCCTGATTCAGTCGGCGCCTAAGCTTATATCAGCTGATGTCTTGGCAGAGTTAGAGGATGAAATAGTTGAAGATATTTTACCTTTACTGCCCTCAAGAAAGTTAGCGTCTGCTATAACTGAGCTTGATAATGATGATGCGACACAAATTATTGAAGAAATGGAAGAAGCTCAGCGCGAAGAGGTTTTTAAAGCCTTAGAGCCTTATGAGCGAGCTACAATAGAGGCTTCACTAAGGTTTGACGAAGAGACTATTGGTCGACTGATGCAACGTGAGTTTGTCGCAGCTCCACCATTTTGGACTGTCGGTGATACGATAGATCACATGCGAGAAGATGGTAGGGAGTTACCTGATTTATTTTTTAACATTTGGGTGATAGATACACATTTTATGCCCATAGGTTACGTGCCGCTTTCTACAATTATGAAGTCATCAAGAGATGTATCTTTAAATGATATAATGAATAGATCGATAGTTAAAATAACTCAGAGTATGGACCAAGAAGAGGCCGCATATTTATTCGAAAAATATAATTTAATTTCAGCGCCGGTTGTAGATGATGATGAAAGATTAGCAGGAATTATGACTGTTGATGATATCATTGAAATTATCCAGAATGAAAATAAAGAGGATATCCTAGCTTTAGCAGGGGTTAGTGAAGCAAGTTTAACGGATACAGCTGTCGATATTGTCAAAGCCCGTGCGCCTTGGTTGTTTATAAATTTAGCAACATCAATACTGGCCTCTATAGTTATAGCTCAATTTGATTATGCTATAACGCAAATTGTTGCTCTCGCTATTCTGATGCCAATAGTTGCTTCAATGGGCGGAAATGCAGGAACTCAGGCCCTAACCGTAGCAGTTAGAAATTTAACTGAAAAAGACTTAACGAGTCAAACTGCTTGGCGTTCTGTACAACGTGAAGCTATCGCTGCTATGATAATAGGTTTTATTTTTGCATTTTCTTTAGCTTTGATTTCCTATATATGGTTTCAAGATTTAAAACTCTCCGTAGTTGCTTTTGTGGCTATGATAATTAATCATATATTTGCTGGACTTGCGGGTATATTAGTTCCTTTGGGATTCAAAAAATTTGGTGCTGACCCTGCAGTGTCTTCGTCAGTATTTGTCACTACAGTCACAGATATAATAGGCTTTTTTGTTTTTTTAGGTCTGGCTGTTTTTATTTTACTTTAGAAAAAAATTTTAGGTCATCATTAACTAATATTCATACGTATTTAAACCATGACAATACATTTACAAAAATTATCTGTAGGATCTGAGACTGTTTCGACCCTTAGAGATTGGCAGAAATTAGTTGTTCGCCGCCGGGTCCAGCGAGGACTTTCTCCGCATCATGAGCACCGAACACGTATGTTTCCAAAAAATAAAGATGGATTACTACAGGGAGGTTCTATCTATTGGGTTATAAAGGGCTTTATCCAATGTAGAAATGAAATTATTGCATTGGAGGAAACAAAAACTAGAGATGGGAGGCGTGCATGCTCTATACTCATGAAACCCAAAATAATTCTCGTTAACCCAAGCCCTAGGCGCGCTTTTCAAGGTTGGCGTTATTTGAAACCCGAGGATGCTCCAAAAGATATTAGCGCTGATAAGCAATCTATCAGCATGCCACCGGAACTAAGGGCTAAGCTCTTAAGTTTGGGAGTTTGGTGAAAAATTCATAATTTAATCTTGTGCTGTGTATCCAAAAAAAAAGCCTTGGTCGAAACCAAGGCTTAAGCTTTTTTATACTTACCCGCTTAGAATGTATAGCGAGCTTTGATGTAGTACTGACCACCAGTAAAACCAGTAGGTGATGCTTCAGGATAAAGTTGACCGGAGCCGCCTTTGCCTGGGTTTTCATCAGGATAGTTATCAAAGAGGTTATTTGCACCAATCATAAGTTCAACACCCTCATAAACTTCAGCACCGATTTCTGCATCGATCATAATTTCTGAGCTGACGTCATCTACGCCGTTACCAGTGTCATCCCACTTACCATAGTAGTTAGCACGTAGCATACCATTCCATATTCCTTTAGAATGTAGAAGTGTTGCAGAGCCCTTTACGTTTGGAAGAAGGTCTTCAAGTGACTGAACGCGACCAGCTGATATTGGACCCTGACGGGTAACTTCTGTGTCTGTCCAGTTAGCAGCAACTATAATTGTAGAGTCGCCACCTGCCATCTCAAAGTTGTAATCAGCTTTGATGTCGATACCTTGCGTTTTAGTATCAAATGCATTTGAGAAGAAACGGAATTGAGCCAAATCATCAAGACCGACGAAGTCTGTCCGGCTTATTGTTCCAGCAGCATCAAGTTCTGTTAATGCACCACCGATTGTTCCAGCAGTTGCACCAGCAGCCTGAAGGGCATCTAAGAAGTCAACATTAGCGCCTAATGCAACACGGTCTTTAACATCAATGTTAAAGTAGTCCACTGTCCAATTAATTCCGCCTGTGTTGAAGGCCATTCCCAAAGAGATGTTACGAGCATCTTCAGCAGTAAGTGTTGGGCGTTCACCAGAGGTTGATTCAATATAGTCTGCTGCTAATTGACCAGCAGCTGTGTTCAAAGGAAGTGTTCCTTGGTCAACGAGCTGACCATTCACGTTTTGAGTAGTAACGTTTGTGATATTAGCTTGCCCGCCTGTTGGTGCGTGGAAGCCTGTTGAGTATGTACCACGAAGACGAACATTATCATTTACTTTATATAATGCAGCTACTTTGTAGTTCAAAGTATCACCAAAGTTAGAATAATCTTCGTAACGTACCGCAGCGCCTAATGTAAGAGCGTCGGTAATATCACCCTCTAAATCCACATATCCTGCGAATGCATCTTGTGAATTGGATGAGCTGTTAGGAAAACCACCGAAACCATTTGAGCTTGATGAGAAACCTTGGTCAGCCAAAGGACCTAAAGCGTATGAGTTGGCACCGCCAGCGAACAGGTCGAAAGTTTCTTTTCGATATTCACCACCAAAACCAATATTTAAGTCTGAAGCCCACTCGGCCATTGGTACTGAGTAACCAAAGTCAGCATTTACAACTGTCTCGATTTGCTCTTGACCACCAGGAATGAAATCACGAACAACTTCTCTGTTTCCTGAACCCGCTATTGGTCCCAATGAAGCATTCACAGTGTTTGTGATAAAGAATTCTACTTTAGACGTTCCGTGTGTCACAGACAAATCATAAGAAAGACCATTTCCTAGATCCATATCGCCACGAACACCAGCACTTAAACCCATATCACGAAGATCACCACCAAAACGAGGAACAAACCCACCTGGGATTGCTTCTACGAATGAGAAACAGTTATCATCTGCAACTACTTGAGCCAACACTGTTGGATCTGGAAGAAGTCCATCTAATGGGATACCAGCAGGACATGATCCGCCAGCGCCAAGTCCATCTAAGTCACCAACACGAATTGATGCAACACCGTTTGGATCAAGAGCTCCTGTAGTAGCGTCAACTAGATCGCCGCGGTATACACCGCCACGGTTGGTAGGATTACGATAGAAGAAACCTCCAGTAGTTGTTCTTTCAGCATATGTACCGAAAGCATAAAGCTCGGTATTTGCGTTAAGTTCCATACCACTGTTGAATGCTAACTTGATATCATCTTCAACATCAGGTTGACCCCAATACTGAGTGAACTCATCTGTGTAGCTGTTTATTGTAAGGTTGTCACCAGCTGCTGTGTTACCGGCAGCTACAAGAGCAGTTACATCATTACGCGGTGCTGCACGGACAGTACCATTGGTATCGCCATACTCACCTGAAATATTGATGAATCCATTATCTCCAAGAGGTAGACCTACGTTACCAGCAATTGAATACATGTCTCCGTCGCCTTCGTATGTTGAGCCATACTTAACTTCTAAGGATCCACCTTCTGATGAGTCTTTTAAATCAAACCCAATAACACCAGCGATTGCATCAGAACCATACTGAGATGACGCACCGTCACGTAAGATCTGAACTTGCTTTAATCCGATAGCAGGAAGTGAGGAAACGTCAACGCCTTGGGCGCCATCAGCAATTCCACCACCTAAGAAGGATATAACAGCACCACGATGACGACGTTTGCCGTTAACAAGTACTAATGTGTTATCTGGTGATAGTCCGCGAAGATTGGCAGGACGAACAATTGAAGCAGCATCTGAAATTGGCTGCGTGTTAACGTTGTATGATGGAACTGATGTACGAAGTAAGTCTTGAACATCATTTACTGCATTCTGAGTGAACTCAGCACCTGAAATAACGTCAACTGGTGCTGGAGTGTCAGCAGCTGAGCGAGCTTTTCTTCGTGTACCAATTGAAACTACTTCATCTTCGGCAGATATACCGTCTGATGATTGCGAATAAGCCGGAACGGCCATAGCACCTGCTAGCATTGCAGCTGAAGCTGAAAGAGCTAGCGCGGATTTTAATGAAAAACGTTGCATGTGTATCCTTTACATAAAAGCAAACTAAAGACCTATTACGGCCGGTGAGGATAACTAGTTTTTTGTGCGGTTTCATTCAAGCTTTTAGATACGTAATGTCGAATTTGATTGACCGTTGTGATAAATATGACACAATTTAAACTCAAGTAATTCATTTTTTTCTTAAATTACTGAAAATATGTAATTAATACAATATTATTTTAAGGTTTTGTTAACATGTTCCGTCTGCGTTTAGCAAATATGAATGATACATTTGATATAAAAGAGTTAATGCGGTTGTCCATAAGCGAGCTTCAAAAGGGGTACTTAACGGATGAACAAATAAAAGCTTCATTTTCGATAATGGGAATAGATACACAATTAATTATCGATGAAACTTATTTTTGCGTAAAAATAAAAGATACTATGGTTGGTTGCGGTGGATGGTCCATGAGGTCAACTCTTTATGGAGGTAATCACAGTAAAAACCGTGATAAAAAACGTTTGAACCCAAAAAGTGATAGAGGCAGAATAAGAGCTATGTATACGCACCCGAATTATGTCAGGCAGGGAGTTGGCAGTATAATACTAAAAAAAGCAGAGGAATCTGCTAAAAATTTTGGGTTTAATCAACTTGAAATGGCAGCCACATTGTCGGGCCGTGAATTCTATGAAAAGTGTGGCTATGTAGTTGAAAGGTCATGGAATGACGATAGTGCTGTTCCGATACCCATGTTTACAATGGTAAAATCAATATAGATAAATTAGTGAACCATTTATTTTAATAAACTAACTAATGGGGTAATTATCTATTAACCTTACATCATGGCAGTGTGCAGCTACTAATAGTCGTGCAGGACTAGAAAGTACTCCGCCTTCAAGGATAGTTAATGAATTAGGACTTCTAACTTCTATGTAGTCAACTGAACTAAACCCAGATTTTAATAACTGAGCTTTTGCGGTTTGAGTCGCTTCGTCAACGTTCGTACCTTTGCTCATACTGTTTGCACATGAAATCATAATTTTATTGAGTTTCCTCGCGATTTCTAAACCATTTGGGTTTAAGTATTTATTTCTAGATGATAATGCCAGACCATGGTTGTCCCTTGCTATTTCTGCTCCTACAACTTTAACAGGAATGTCTAGATCATCAACCAAGCGACGAATAGTTGCTAACTGTTGATAATCTTTTTCTCCAAATATCGCATAATCAGGCTGTATTCTGTTTAGTAATTTTGTAACTATCAGTGCAACTCCCTCAAAAAAAGTAGGACGATGATTTGTTTCTAGTCCTTCAGCAACACCGCCTACAACAATTTTTGTGGTATGATCTTCATCGTACATTGACCTAGGGTTTGGAATATAAATAATATCGACATTTTCGTGAGTGAGCAAATTTATATCATTACTCTCGGTACGAGGATATAACTCAAAATCCTCACCTGGTGCAAATTGAGTAGGATTAACGTAAATTGAAACTATTGTTCTATCAGATTTTAGTTTTGCTAGTTTTACAAGTTTGAGGTGACCGTCATGAAGAGCCCCCATTGTTGGAACAAGAGATATAGTCTCATTATTTTTCCGGAACTGTGAAATACCAGCATTTAGCTCAGATTTGTTACGGGCTATAATAATTTTATTCATCATTAAGTTAATCCCTTCAGTCTTAGCATTCAAGCATTATGGACGATTTTCATCAAGAGTATAAATATATTCCAGTTACTATTCGAACTATTCTAATTTATTCTGCTGCCCCCCAAATTTCGGAGCGTTTAATCCAGCCTTGAATTTTTTTATAACTTACTTTGCACCAATTTTTTCTGCATTCCTCTAGTCGTAGTAAAGTATCTTTTTCTGTTAACGCTATGGTCTCTGTTTCAACGGATGGATTTTTGTGAATAGTTGTTTCTTCGGTAGTTATCACATTTCTGATGCCGGATAGCGCAGGCCTGTGAACCCAGCTTTCATCCCCTTTCATATCCCGTACTTTACGCCAAGTATCTGTTTCAGCTACAACTATTAATGGAAGCCCTTTGCGTCTATATTGCCATAATATTTTATGCTTTGTGGATGGACCAACTCTGCCATTTGCTTTGCCAACCTTCAAGCTGACATACCTAGGTACAGCAAAACCGCTTCGTGTTTTTTCTGGAGGAACACGATATATACCTTCAAGTTCTAAATTTTTTTCTGTCTTTGTTTTTGGATTTTCGGATTGAATATATTGTTTACTAACTTCACTCGTAAAGGCATCAGATGCTATCGCTAGGATCCCCCAAAAAATTATTAAGTGTATTTTAAAAACTTTAATCATAATCTTGCTTATGGCGTTAAATGTTTAAACCAAAGGTAAATATTATTAAATATTATTATCTTTGAGCTTGAGAAAATGTGATAAATTCGTTTATTATACGGCATGAGCCAATCTAGTAATTATAAACCGCGCGTGAGTGTTACAAAACAACTACCAAAAGAAGTTGAAGAGAGAATGGTAAAACTCTTTGATACAACTTTAAGGCACACCTCAAGTTCAATGACGCAAGACGAGTTAAAGTCTGCAATAGCAAATTGCGAAGTGTTTGTGCCTACAGTTACCGATATTATAAATTCAGATATTATATCAGCTGCTTCAGATAAGCTTCGGCTTATTGCTAATTTCGGAGCGGGAACAGATCATATTGATATTAACTTTGCCCATCAGCGTGGAATTATAGTTACAAACACCCCAGGTGTTCTAACTGAAGATACAGCTGATTTGACGATGGCTCTTATTTTAGCAGTTCCAAGACGATTAGTTGAAGGTGACCGTAGGGCTCGGTCTGGTAAGTTTGAGGGATGGACACCTACATTCATGTTGGGTCACCGCATTAAGGGAAAAAGATTGGGTATAATTGGTATGGGACGTATAGGTCAGGCAGTGGCTAGGCGAGCGAAGGCTTTTGGTCTAGAGGTTCATTATCACAACCGTAGTAGGTTGCCAGCTGGCATTGAAGATACACTCGATGCAACTTATTGGCCAACATTAGACCCGATGCTTCCTTCAATCGATATAGTGGTTATTACATGCCCCAGTACGCCTGAGACCTATCATCTAATAAACAAAAAGCGTTTAAAATTACTCTCGCCAACCAGCTATATTGTTAATACATCTAGAGGGGAGGTTATAGATGAAAAGGCTCTAGCAATTGCATTATCAAATGGTGAATTAAGTGGTGCAGGTTTAGATGTTTATGAGGATGAGCCTCAGATACACCCAGATTTAATAAAATTACAAAATGTTATATTGTCCCCGCATATAGGCTCGGCGACATACGAGAGCAGACAGGAAATGGGAGAAAAGGTAATGATTAACATCAGAGCTATGGTGGATGGTCATGCATACCCGGATAGAGTCCTACCGCTCAGCGAATAGTATTTAATAGGTTAATTAGTTTTCCTTATTATCCGACTGTTCTTAAGTTTAAACATGTTTTCAATTCGCTTTTCACTGTAAAGAGATTGTGAGGGATTGTTTTCAAATTTAAACTTATTTGAGTAATATAAGTCTTTGTTTTGATTGGCCGGACAAACTCCATTTTCTCTGTATGATAAAGCGGTACTGAACATATTTTCATTAGTGCTGCCAAGCTGATTAGTAAAATCATCACCGGCAAGACAGCCAGGAATAAATTCGCCAACACCTCCCGTTGTGGCACTATTCTCGGGGGCGAAACCATCAGAGTAGTCTCCAAAGTTTTTATAATTCACGCCTCGAAACTGAATTGTAAAATAGGTCTCTCCGCAGTTATCTGTACCATAAAATCCATAAGGTTTACCACATGTTCTTGAGCCAATCAGTATAACCTCAACATCTATACCTCTTAAGCCATTTATGACGGCTTCACTAGCGCTACATGTCCTAGCTGTTGAAATAATAAATACTCGCTCAAGATCAACTGTATTTAACGGCTGACCTCCAGGAAAGTTTTCGTTAAAACCAAGACTTGTAGTATAAAAGGGTGTAGGTTCTAATGTTGTATTAGTGACTGGATTTGTAACGGGATGTTTATCATTGAACTGAAGCTCTTCGAAAAATGTTCCTTGGGTTTGATTCTCCCCTGCAATCATAAAGCTAAGCTGACTAGCTATCGCCAAAAACCCTCCGCCGTTGTACCTTAAATCGAGAACTAGGTCGCTAATGTTAGCGTTACTCATTTCAGTGAAAGCATTAGCAATTTGCTCTTCGGCCGTTGATGTACCAAATGTTGTAAATGCTATATAACCAACTTTTCCTGTTGGAGTATCAATTACAGTTGTGGTGTTTACAGGTTGTTCGGCAACTACGGCTGAAGTTAATGAAACAGAGCGTATTGCTTCGGACCCAGCATCTTTTACAAGAAATGTATGAGTTTCGCCGGGTTGTGACGGAAAAAGACCTGCGTTTAGTGCATTTGTATCGCTTCCATTCACTACATCCTCTCCATCAACTTCTAAAATTTCAGTTCCTCTGAGAAGAGAGCTATCAGTAGATGCGGGTGAATTAGGCTGGACAAGCGAAACTCGAACATCTCTAGGGGGAGACCCTGCCAGAATAACAAAATCTGCACCGTAACCTGCGGACGCACCCGTTGCAACTCTCTCTTCATACTCGTCTGTTGGGATTGTAAAGTGAAATTGATCTTTTTGTGTGCCGTTTGTTGTGGTCGCTGTAGTTCTGAGGCGTTCAAAATACTCTAATCGATCGTCGTTATTATCAGGATTAATATCTGTGATCTCATTATACCACAAGTAAAGCTCATCGGACCATGACCTTAACCAAAACTTTTCTTTTAAAGTGGAGCCTTGTTCGTCGGGGTAAGCGTTTCCATCAATATCAGTAGTGGTTCTCGGGGCTGCGCATTGGTTTTTGAATGTAGATGATGTCGGATAAGTACCTTGTGTCCAGGTTGGTTCTGATGAACCTGTTGCGGGGGGGGTAGGTGGTGCCGGTGTGGGGGTGCTACTATCGTTACTCCCACCACAAGCGATCATTGAGGACGCTGAAAATAACAATAAAAACTTAAATAACTGTTTCATAAAACTATCCAATTTAATCGTTTTTGTTGTTTTGACTAAACCGTTGGTTCAGTGATTGTTTCAGATTCACCTTCAATCTCAGGATTTTCTTTTGCTGCTTTTGCTGCTTGTCTGGTTCTTGCTTTTGTGAGTGTCTCTAATACTAATTCTATCGCTGACCCTTTGTCAGTTTTTTCTATGGCGGCCACTTCTCTGACCATTCTATCGGTTGCACGCTCATAAAGCTGACGTTCGGAATAACTTTGTTCTGGCTGAGCTTCTGTTCGGTGTAAATCACGTACTACTTCTGCCACTAATATAAGATCCCCAGAATTTATCTTAGCTTCATATTCTTGGGCTCTTCTACTCCACATTGTTCGTTTAATGCGTGCGCGGCCTTTTAGAGTAGTGAATGCATCCTTCAATATTAACTCATTTGATAAAGCCCGCATTCCTGAGTTCTCAACTTTTGCTGTAGGCACCCTTAATGTCATTTTATCCTGTTCAAAATGAACGACATAAGTTTCGATGTCAAAGCCAGCTATGACCTCTTGTTCAATTCCTGTTACTTTCCCAACACCATGGGCAGGGTAAACTATGTGCTGTCCTGCCTTAAAAGCCTTTTTCTTTGATTTTTTAGGTATATTTTTATCAATATTTTTTTTTGTACCTGCCATAGTAAAAGTGCCTTTTGGGATTAATTTCAAATGAAGTGAAGGTATATAAATTTCTCTTAAGTATTCCTGTCATAGCATACATTATGACTAGATGCGAGTCGTCGGTAGATGTTTTATAAATAAATTAGCTATTCATCACCAATACCCGGGGTCTCACTGAAGTATTTTTCGAATTTACCGATTTCAGACTCATATTTCTCCCTATCAATTGGGGGCTCTTTTTTAATTGTGATGACAGGCCATAATTCTGCATATTTTGAGTTTATCTCAAGCCACTTCCCATCAGGTGTATCTTCAGTATCGGGTACTATTGCATCAACTGGACATTCGGGCTCACAAACACCACAGTCAATACATTCGTCTGGATGTATAACCAGCATATTTTCACCTTCATAAAAGCAATCAACTGGGCAAACTTCGACGCAGTCCATAAATTTGCATTTAATACACTCATCTTTGACTATGTAGGTCATAAAAAATCCTCAATAAGTGCGGGATTTGGCAACCCGCGGCATGAATGTCAAGACGACTCATGGTCTATGTATAAAGATTTTGCTTCAACAGCTGATACGCGCCTCTTGGGAGATGCAACCATTTCCACCTGTATAAGTCTATTAAAATGAATAAAAGAGACCTGGTCACCAGAATTTATTGGAGTACTAGGTTTTTTAATTCTTTTAGTTACCCCGTTTCTAGTTATTCTAATTTTTCCACTAATAATAATAGCGGTAGCTGCAGTTCTAGTTTTGACGAGCCTAGTTCGGTACAGCCAGGCATCTAAACGAACCGTTTTTATGATTAAATGATCTAAGTTTTGTATTTGTGCTGTCTTTTTCAAATTAGTCTTCAGAATTCTTCTTTAAAGCCTCAAGCATTGCGAAGGGAGAATTTTTAACTTTTGCATTTTTTTTATAATATTGTTCTCTATTGTTTTGATTATTTATAGCTTTTTTTCCTATTGAATTAATTTTTTTATTATTAGAGTTAGTTTTTCTAGTATTATTATCTCTATATTTTCTTTTGGTTACAAACCAATATTCTGTATTCAGAACTACTTCAGTGGTTCCATCTTTATTTAGTACTCTATGGTTATAAACATTCAATTTTTTAACATCTTTATTACAACTTATATCATTCGTTAATGGTGGATTTTCTTTATTTTTGTCTTCTTCAAATTTTACCAAATTAGTTGTATTGGTGGTTTTGTTTTCTGTTATTTTAGCATCAGTATTTTTTGTTCCTATCTGAGTAGTATCTATAACTTTAGAGTGAAATCCTAGGTTTTGTAGAACGCCTTGAAGCTCAATGTAGGTGCAACCCATAATAGCAAGCATTTCCTGCATAATTTGAAATTTTTTCTCGCCGCTTGAAATATCCAGCTGTTGCTGCGCTTGCCGGATTTGATCGCTCAATCGATTGAGCATGTCTAACCGGACTATGCGGGGACCAACTACTCTATAGCCAGCTAAAGCTATTGCTTGGTCAGAGTAGTGGTTTTTTAGAAAATCTTCATTTTTTGGAATTGAAGTTACGCCAGCAAACGGTAAGAAGGGATTTTTGTCACCCCCAGCACTGTAAGCTGTCAAAATACTCAGTAAGTTTGAAGGCTTAGGTTTCATGAGGTCACGTATGTATACGTTATACTGTCCGAAATGGACATTAGCATCTCTTAGTTTTTTTCTAGAAGCTTGGTCAATTTTCTTTAATGTATCTGCGTAGTTCTTACGATTTATTACACCTAAATTTTCAAACAATATGTATGCTAAACCGCGCGCCTCTGAAGATGCTTCATGGTCATTGTGGATTTCTTTTAAATCATATAGGGGTTTTAAATAATTTAGAGCTTCAGCTTTAAGGAAGTCTCGCATACGATTTATTGAAAGACTTTTGAGGTTTCCATCTCCGAAATCACCACAAACAATTTCTGCATTAGGGTTTAGCGGAGTCCCGCTAGGGTCAATTTGACCAACTATTTTTCCTCCCCATAATATTCCACCTGTTTTGGATAGGGTGAAGATTGTATGTATGCCCCCGCATAGACTTGTCATTCGTCTGTTAATCTCTGGGGTAATAATTTTTTCTGCCGTAGTTCGAATGGCTTCCGCTTCAAGAGCTGAGGATGTTTTAGATGGCGTAAATTTCAAACCAACTAGCTGACCTATAACTTGATCATCGACTTGAACGTCACCATTGTCTTTTATCGTTGCTTTCATATAGTCCTTTGATCCAATACCCTTTAGTAGCTTATTAGTCCGTATATCAACAAAACGAGCTATCAAGGCTTCATGTAGCGCATCTGATAGTCTGTCTTCAACCTCCCTAGTGCATTTAGCTAAATTATTTTTATTTTGCATCCACGATAGTTTATTGGCGCAATATGACCAAGTCCTAATATTAGAAAGGCGCGATGACAGTAAAGCAACCCCACCTAAAGTATCATCTAATTTTTCAATTTTTTTCTCAATAAAACTTTCAGGTATTTTTCCACCGTTTTGATAAAGTAAGCGGTACAGATCTTGTAGGAGTTTGATATGTGTATCTATTGTTAAATTTCGGAAATCTGGTACCTGGCACACATCCCAGAGTTGTTTGACTTGGGCAGGTACGTTTATGCCTTGAGCAATTTCTGGAATAGAAATTAACCTTTCATAAGCCTTTTCATCTGAAGCCCCAATTATTCTATGTAACTGGCTATGTGGCTTTTTGAAATGTAGGCTTTCTGTAAGGCACTTTACAGAGCCAAAGTTAAGTTGTGAGTTGCGCCACTCTGCCTTTCTGATTTGATCAAAGTTGTGGGTTTCAATTTTCTTTACAAGATCATTGTCCATTGGTAGGCAATTACCAGTTGTACCAAAAGTCCCATTATTCCTAAACCTACCTGCTCTCCCAGCAATTTGGGCAGCTTCCATTGGATAAAGGTATCTTCTTCTTCGTCCGTCATATTTACTCAAACCTGCAAAGGCAACGTGATCTGTGTCGAGATTAAGGCCCATCCCAACTGCATCCGTAGCAACTAAAAAATCAACTTCTCCATTTTGGAAGAGTTCAGCTTGTGCGTTCCTAGTGCGTGGAGACAACCCCCCCATTACAACCGCGGCCCCTCCGCGATAAGTACGAATTAATTCTGCTATTGAGTAAACGTCGGCTGAAGAGAAGGCTACAATCACTGAGCGTTTTGGCAGACGTGTTAGTTTAGTTGGTCCACTATAGCTTAATTCTGAAAACCGTTCACGGTAATCAAATAAAATTTTAGGTATGAGAGATTTTAATATTGTCTGAACTGTTGTTGCTCCAAGAAAAAGAGTTTCTTGGGTGCCACGTGCGTTCAAAATTCTGTCAGTAAATATGTGTCCTCTTTCAAGATTGGTCATAAGTTGAATTTCATCTATCGCAAGAAATGCAAACTTTTTTTCTGTCGGCATAGCCTCAACAGTGCAGATATAGTATCGTGCGTGCGGTGGGATTATTTTTTCTTCACCTGTTATTAATGCGCATTGATTTACGCCTTTTATTTTGACTATTCTATCATATACTTCTCGCGCCAGAAGTCGCAGAGGAAGACCTATAATACCAGATTGATGTGCAAGCATTCTATCAATAGCATAATGTGTTTTCCCGGTGTTAGTCGGACCTAAAACTGCTTTTAAAATAGGTTGATGGAAATTAGTTTGCATAAAGTATTTAAGGTTTTATCACATATAAGTCGTGGATAGTTTGTTTGAAGAATATATAAAACAAAAATAAAAGATAATATTAAATTATTTTAAAAACAATTGTATACAAAGTCATAAATTAATTGGCGTTCCTAATTTTACGTATGATTTTTGAAAAGCACTAAATTAATCTACCTTTAAAGGGTTGACGTGTTGCGTTCGAACATATAATTCCCCGCCAATCCAACACACGTTGTTTAAGTAAATTATAAGTTTAGGTGCAAAAATGTCACGTCGCTGCGATCTCCTCGATACAGGCCCAATGTCAGGTCACAATGTTTCTCACGCCAAAAATAGAACTAACCGTAGATTTAATGTAAACCTATGTAATGTAACACTGCCTTCGGATACACTAGGGCAGAAATTTAAGATGAGAATATCAGCAGCCACATTGCGGACTGTTGATTTTAAAGGAGGTCTTGACGGATTTCTAGTTGGAACAAAAAATCACAAGCTGACTGAAAAAGCTAAAAAGATAAAAAAACTTGTTATGAAGGCTAAATCTGACTTGGAAGCAGCTAACACTTAGCCACTAAGCTTGTAAGACAATCCTACTTATCTTCTTTAATTACTACTAAAATCATTAGGGATTATTTATCTAATCCCTACTTATGAGCTTCAAGAACCTATCTTGTAATGATGGGTTTGTTTTGAATTCCCCAGTGAATTGTGTTGTAATTGTGGATACATCTGGGTGGTGAACTCCTCTTGTGTTCATGCACTGATGTTTCGCATCTATCATAACTGCCGATCCACGTGGTTTTAGCGCATCGTCAATTGCGTCTATAATTTGGGCCGTCATAGTTTCTTGTGTTTGCAGGCGTTTAGAAAATATTTCGACAACCTTTACTAGCTTTGATATTCCAACCACTTTATCTGTGGGCAGGTAAGCTACGTAAGCTTTACCCAAAAAGGGAGCCATGTGGTGCTCACAATGACTTTCAATATCAATTTCTCTGAGAAGTACCATGTCATCATAACCTGATACGTCCTCAAATACTCGAGAGAGCTCAGATGCAGGGTCCATGTCGTATCCTCGAAACCATTCGAGGTATGCATTAACGACTCGTTTTGGTGTGTCTTTAAGGCCCTCGCGTTCAGGGTTGTCACCCGCCCAGCGTATTAGTGTTCGTACTGCCTCCATGGCTTCCTCTTTGGAGGGTTTATCAGAGGTGTTTACTGCTTGCAGTACAGTTTTCTTTGGTACGTTTGTATTCATTGGGTCCCTATAGCGCATGTTTTATATTAAATACTAGCAACAAAAGTAAAAAGTTTGATTTTATTGAAGCTAAATTGGTTTTCTCGCTAATTTAGAAATTAATTTTTAACAATATGGCTCATGATATAATAAAAAATATATTACTATCAATTAGCTTCATACTTATCACATAAGTATGGTTTATTTCTTCTAAAAAAGTTCTTATAATAGGCTAATGACCCAAAATTTACCCTTAAAAATTTATAATTCTTTAACGCGAAAAAAAGAGGTATTTAAACCCCAGAACCCTGATAGGGTAACAATGTATAACTGTGGCCCTACTGTTTATAGCTATGCACACATAGGAAATGCTAGAGCAGCTGTAGTAGCTGATATTCTCTTTCGCCTTTTGAGAGAAATTTACGGAGAGCCAAGTGTTGTATATGCGCGCAATATTACCGATGTCGATGATAAAATTATTAAAAGAGCCAAAGAAGATAATGTTGAAATACATGAGATTACCGAGAAATTTGCAGATATTTATAATAAAGATTTAGCTGCCATCGGGTGTTTAAGGCCCACTGAGCAACCTAAATGTACAGAATATATAGACAGTATGGTTAAAATGATATCTTTATTAATTTCCAAGAAATTCGCTTACATGTCAGATAATCATGTATTTTTTGATGTTAGTAGGTTTGAGGATTATGGTAATTTATCGGGAAACAACCTTGAAGACCTAATTACTGGAGCTCGATTAGAAGAGGGGGAAACCTCTAGAAAAAGGAATAATGCTGATTTCGTTTTATGGAAGCCTGAACTTGACGGGGTCGGTTGGAGTTCACCCTTTGGTAAAGGTAGGCCTGGCTGGCATATTGAATGTTCAGCTATGGCACAGGATGTTCTAAACACCGAAGGCTACACAATTGACATACACTGTGGGGGAATAGACTTAAAATTTCCACATCATGAAAATGAGATAGCTCAAAGCGTGTGTGCTCATGATGGGGCACCTCTTGCTAATTACTGGGTGCATAATGAGTTCCTCAATATGGGCGATGAGAAAATGTCAAAAAGTATAGGTAATGTTCAATTGATAAATGACCTACTCGATGACTGGGATGGCGAAGTTATCCGCCTTTCTTTGATAAAGGCGCATTATAAAAGTGAATTAGTTTGGACTAAACAGCTTCTGCAGGAGAGTAAGCAAAACCTCGATCGTTGGTATAGAGTTTTAAAACGATTAAGTTCAATTGATTTTCAGTTCCAAAAAGAAACTAGAGAAACTTTAAGCCTAGCCCCCGAATTTGATAAAATTATAAATTGCTTAAAGTCTGATCTCAATACTGTGGGTGCTATATCAGAACTTGAAAGCCTATTTGATAATTTAAATGTGTTGTTAAATGAAGCTGATAAATATGATAATAGCGATTTTCCAATTTCGTTAATTAAAAAAGTTTCTGAAGTTAAAAATGCACTTGAAGGTGTAAGTTCTCTGTTGGGAATTCTCGTAAGTGATCCTTTTAAATGGTTTAAAAGGAAGGTTTCTGATGATGACGAATCACTATTCGATGCATTGGCCCATAGAAGAGAAATGGCTAGGAAGTCAAAGGACTGGAAATCTGCTGATGAAGCAAGGGATGAGGCAAGAGCCCATGGTGTTATTTTGGAAGACAATGCTAGCGGCACTACCTGGAGAATGGTTTAAGTAATATAGAGCGAGTTCTATTGATAATTAATTCTTTTAAATCGTTATCTGAGACTGTAGTATTTGATTACAAATTAGAAATAACTTATTGAGTTTGGTATTAATATTTCATTTAATTAAAAGAGAGAAATTCATGCGATTAAAACTTTTATTGATATCTTTATTAACACTCCTAATGGGTTGTTCAGAAGTCCATAATTCTAACGCAGAATCGAATGTTAGTTCTAAAATTGAATACCCGATACCTGAAGTTGGAGAGGGAACGCACATAAAAATTTCTACAACTAAAGGGAATTTTAATGTTTGGACAAAGAAAATAGGAAATAATCCTAGTATGAAAGTCTTGCTTCTTCATGGAGGGCCAGGCGTAACTCATGAAATTTTCGAAAATTTTAGTAAACATTTACCTGATGCAGGTATTGAATTCTATTATTATGACCAGCTCGGAAGTTATTTTTCTGACCAACCCGACAGTCCTGATTTATGGAAAATTGACAGATTTGTTGATGAAGTAGAACAGGTCCGAATTGCTTTGGGTTTGAACGAAAGTAATTTTTATTTGTTTGGTCAAAGTTGGGGAGGTATTTTGGGTATGGAATATGCACTTAAGTACCAAAATAACCTTAAGGGCTTAATTATTTCCAATATGATGTCATCTATACCTGCCTATAATAAGTATGCTTCTGAAGTAATGGAGACCAAAATAGACACTGATATTCTTTCAAAAATTAAATCTTTTGAAGATGCAGAAGATTATCATAACCCAGTTTACATGAAACTTTTAATTGAACATCATTACGTGAACCATATTTTGCGACGACCTTTTAAAGATTGGCCTGAAGGTGTTGTTAGAGCACTGGAGCATTTGAATCCTAAAGTATACATACCCATGCAAGGCCCAAGTGAATTAGGGGCTAGCGGTCTCCTTGAGAAATGGGACATTACTGAAAGCCTCAGTAAAATCACCGTTCCAACATTGGTGATTGGTGCTAAATATGATACGATGGACCCAGGACATATGGAATGGATGTCTACTCAAATTCCAAATGCTAGGTATGCATATATGCCTAACGGTTCGCATCTTTCTCAGTACGATGACGAAGATAAATATTTTAATTCTCTTATTAGTTTTATATCTGATGTTAATACCCCTATGAATTAATTTAAAACTGTATAATTGAACGATCAAATATAACCTCTTTTTTTGAGATAAAAATGAACAAGCCTAAACGCGATTACCGCGATACCTTATTTCTTCCTGCAACTGATTTTCCTATGCGTGCCGGGTTGCCAAAAAAAGAGCCAGAGTGGCTCGATTATTGGGAAAAGATTAAGCTTTATAAGAAGTTGCGTGAAGCATCCAGTGATAAACCTCAGTGGACGCTCCACGATGGACCCCCATATGCAAATGGTCACATTCATATAGGTACTGCCATGAATAAAACTCATAAAGATATAATTAATCGTTCACACCAAATGTTGGGTTATAATGCTAACTACGTACCAGGCTGGGATTGTCACGGCTTACCCATAGAATGGAAGGTTGAAGAAGAGTTTCGAAGTAAAGGCCGAAGCAAAGAAGAGGTTAAGCCTAGTGAATTTCGGAAGCGTTGCAGGGAATATGCCCAACATTGGGTTGATATTCAGTCTAAGGAATTCCAACGCTTAGGAGTGATTGGTGATTGGGAAAACCCTTATTTAACTATGAATCCAGAAAGTGAAGCGATTATTTGTGAGGAGTTGCTAAAAATAGCTTCTACAGGTCAGCTTTATCGAGGTTCGAAACCAATAATGTGGAGTCCTGTTGAACAAACTGCACTCGCTGAGGCTGAAGTTGAATATAAGGATAAAAAAGCTACTCAGATTTATGTAAAGTTTCCAGTTTCTAATGCTGATATCTTTGCCGATTACAATGATTTTTTATCCCCCGCCAGTGTAGTTATTTGGACAACAACGCCTTGGACAATTCCGGCTAACCGAGCTGTAAGTTTCTCATCAAAAATAAAATATAGTATTTATGAAGTAACGGAAATTGAAGAATCTGATTTTGATCCTTGGTCTAAGTGTGGTGATAAACTAATTGTGGCTGACGACCTTTGGGAGTCTGTTGCTAAAGCAGGCTTAATTAAATCTTATAAAAAGCTTGCAGAGGTTCCTTCAAAAGACATAGAGGCGTTTGTTCTAAGCCACCCATTAAAAAATATGGATGGAGCTGAAGGAAAGTATGATTTTAGTGTGCCTTTATTACAAGGAAGTCACGTGACAGCAGAGACAGGGTCAGGTTTTGTACACACTGCTCCGAGTCATGGTGAAGATGATTACGCAGTCTGGATATCTAACCAAAAAAAAATAGAAAGCTTAGGTATTGACCCTGCAGTTCCGATGACACTTGATGACGCTGGCTGTTATACTGATGTTATGCCATCCCGATTCAAAGGGCTGGATGTGATACGAAATAGCGGCAAGAAACGTGGGCAAGATGGAAAAGCCAATAATGAGGTTTTAAAGGCATTAGTTGAATGTGGTAACCTTTTATCAAGAGGTATTATTACTTTGCGAGATGCTCACAGTTGGCGATCAAAAGCTCCAGTAATACGCCGTGCCACGCCGCAATGGTTTATATCTATGTCTAAAAAAGGCTTACGAAAAAAAGCACTAGTAGCAATAGACAAAACTAAATTTTGGCCTGAGCGAGGCCGGAAGCGTATTGCCAGTATGGTAGCTGACCGTCCCGACTGGTTGATATCACGTCAAAGAAGTTGGGGTGTACCTATTACACTAATTATAGGCCCGAATGGAGAGTTGCATACTGATAGGCCTGATGCTGAGAGTATAAACAGCCGCATTCTAGAGGCTGTCAGGAAATATGGTGTTGACGGATGGTTTGATACGCCTCTGAAAGAACTTATACCAAACGTTGATAATGGGTGGCATAAAGTAAATGATATACTTGATGTTTGGTTTGACTCTGGTTGCACGCATGCATTTTGTTTAAAAACGCGGTCTGATTTACCTAGTAGAGCAGATTTATATTTAGAAGGCTCAGACCAGCATCGTGGCTGGTTCCAAAGCTCTCTACTTGAGAGTTGTGCAGTTTATGGTGAAGCCCCTTATGACGGAGTTTTAACCGATGGTTTTGTGGTTGATGATAAGGGACTTAAAATGTCTAAGTCATTAGGAAATACAATGAGTCCTGAGGATATCAACAAGCAGTACGGGGCTGAGATTTTAAGACTTTGGGTTGCAAATTCAGAGACAACTACTGACTTAAAAATAGGGCGTGAAATTATTCAAACTAATGTAGATACCTACCGTAAATTACGCAACACGCTTAGGTATATGCTTGGAGCTCTAGATGGTTATAATCTGGCTGACACCGTTGAGTATTCCGAGCTGCCAGGGTTAGAAAAATGGGTATTGCATCGCCTTTCTGAAATTACACTTGAGCATGAACGACTTGTGCGTGATCATGACCATAAACGTATTTTTACAATGCTATTTAATTTTTGTACACTTGAATTATCATCATTTTATTTTGATATTAGGAAAGATGCTTTGTATTGTGACCCTATTTTGAGCTTAAGGCGTCGGGCTTGCTTGACGGTTATGGATATTATATTTCAACGGCTCGCAACTTGGTTGGCCCCTGTCATGTGTTTCACGATGGAAGAGGTCTGGAAAACTCGCTTTCCAAATGAAGAAACATCAGTACATCTTCAGTTATTTAAAAAGGCCCCAAAGGAATGGTTTAATCTAGATATAGCCAGAGACATTGAAACTATAAGAATCTTTAGAGGTCAGGTATCTGAAGCCATTGAGCCAATGCGACGAGAGAAACAAATAAAGTCAAGTCTTGAGGCATCTGTAGCTGGTCCAAAAAATTCAGATTTAGTAAAAGCAGCCTCAAACCTGGGAATAAGTTTGAATAGTTCATACTCTGACCCCTGTAACCCATCAGATACTTTAGCTGACTATCTTATTGTCAGTATTTGTGAGCTTTCTGATGATAACAGCAAAATAGATGTAACTGATTTGAAGGAGACTGGATTTAACAAGTGTGAAAGAAGTTGGAAGTATTTTGAGGGCAATGGAGAGATAACTGACAGAGATGCAGCCGCAGTAAAGTTTTTTGAAAACAATACTGAAATTGATTAGTTTAAAATTCTAATATCATGCTTTTTTATACTAAGCGTCGTCCATTTTAAGTGCAGCAATAAATGCCTCCTGAGGAATTTCGACTTTTCCAAACTGTCTCATTCGTTTTTTACCCTTTTTTTGCTTGTCCAAAAGTTTTCGTTTACGTGAGGCATCTCCACCATAACATTTTGCAGTTACGTCTTTTCGCATGGCAGCTATAGTTTCCCGAGCTATTATTCTTCCTCCTATGGCGGCTTGTACAGGTATCTTAAAGAGGTGCCTTGGAATGAGGTCCTTTAATCTTTCACACATCTGTCGACCACGACTTTCTGCATTATTACGATGCACGAGCATGGATAAGGCATCGACTGGATCACCATTAACTAATATGCTCATTTTTACTAAGTCTCCTTCCTTAAGACCGATGCTTTGATAGTCGAAACTCGCATAACCCTTTGAAACAGATTTTAATCGATCATAGAAATCGAAAACTACTTCATTGAGCGGCAATTCATATTCAACCATTGCTCTTGAGCCCACATAAGTAAGTCCAGTTTGTACACCGCGGCGATCTTGACACAGTTTAAGTATTCCACCTAAGTATTCGTCTGGACTCATAATTGTAGCCTTGATCCATGGCTCATGAATATTCTCAATTTGCATTATGTCAGGCATGTCTGCTGGGTTGTGAAGTTGTATTTTTTCTTCATCCCTCATGTTTAAAGTGTAAACAACTGAAGGAGCGGTTGTAATAAGGTCGAGATTAAACTCTCGTTCTAGTCTTTCTTGGATTATTTCTAAATGAAGCAATCCTAGGAAGCCGCATCTAAAACCAAATCCAAGAGCAGCTGAGGTTTCCATCTCATAACTAAAACTTGCATCGTTAAGCCTTAAACGACCCATGGCTGCCCTGAGATCTTCGAAGTCGGCTGCGTCGACAGGAAAAATCCCGCAAAAAACAACTGGCTGAGCTGGTTTAAAGCCGTCGAGAGGAATACTTGTAGGACGCTTGTCCTCTGTAATGGTATCGCCCACAGCCGCATCAGCAACTTCTTTAATTGATGCGGTTAAGAAGCCAACTTCTCCTGGTCCTATGGATAATACATCGGTTGGCTTTGGTAAAAAATAACCAACTTTATCTACAGTATAGCTTGCGCCAGTATTCATAGTGCGGATTCTCATACCCTTTTTCACAGTCCCTTCAATTACACGGAAAAGTACAACCACTCCCATGTATGTGTCATACCATGCATCAATAAGCATAGCTTTTAAAGAAATATTGGGGTCTTTTTCCTCAGGTGCGGGAAGTTGACTGCATACTGCTTCGAGTACTTCTTGAATTCCTAAGCCTGATTTAGCTGAACACTCTATTGCGTCTGAGGCATCAATGCCAATAACCTCTTCTATTTGCCCTCGTACACGTTCTGGCTCAGCTGCTGGAAGGTCAATTTTGTTTAATACCGGAACAATATCATGGTCATGATCAATTGCTTGGTATACATTTGCAAGCGTTTGAGCTTCCACTCCCTGCGAGGCATCTACAACAAGTATAGAGCCTTCACATGCCGATAGGCTTCGCGAAACTTCATATGCAAAATCTACATGGCCAGGTGTATCCATCAAGTTGAGAACATAATTTTGACCATTTTTTGCTGTGTAATCGAGCCTAACAGTTTGGGCTTTTATTGTTATTCCTCTTTCTTTCTCAATATCCATGTTATCTAAGACTTGATCCGACATTTCGCGATCAGATAACCCTCCAGTGAATGATATAAGTCTATCCGCTAATGTTGATTTCCCGTGGTCAATATGGGCTACAATAGAAAAATTGCGTATATTTTTTTGTATAATCATATTCGATTACTTAAAGGGCATTACAATATAAGCAAGAGTGCTTTGAGACTAGGAACAAGAGGTCGCAACTGTTTCAGGTAAACTATTTCTAATTATTTCCGTTAGAGCATCAATAATTTGTAATCTAGAAAATTCTTTCCTGAAAGTCAGATAGACCTTTCTTTGCGCGCTTTTCTCATTTATTTTTGTTTTGATTATTTCCGATTTGCTGTTCCATTTATTTCTAATTGCTAATGCCGGAATTAAAGTTATTCCTTGGCCTGATATAACTAAGTTAATAAGTGTCTCTAAACTAGTTGCTTGTAGAAATTGCTGTTGAGTACTTTGGGGTGATTTGCAAATCGATAAGGCTTGATCACGAAAACAATGTCCTTCTGCTAATAGGAGTAAATCTTCTTGGTCTACATCTTCCATTTGTATATTATTAATCTTTGATAAGGGATGATTTTTTGGGTATAATAACCAGAATGGCTCTGAGAAAAGTTCAATAGATGTTAGGGTTTCTTCTACAGGTGATGTAGCAAGGACAGCCATATCTAATTTTCCATGTATTATATTATCTACTAAACGATCGGTTATATCCTCTACATACCTTATTGTCATTTTTGTCATACTTTTTCGTAATTTTTTTGCAAATAAAGGTATTAAATAGGGTGCTATGGTAGGAATTAGTCCAATAGAAATACTACCGGATAAAGGGTCCTGAGCTGCTATTGCTACCTTGTTTATCTGATCTGAGGCTAAGTTAGCTTGGCGGGCTAATGATACAACTTTTTCACCAATTTCTGTTACTCGGATAACTTTATAATTTCTTTCAAATAAAGTAACACCAAGTTCATTCTCAAGCTTTTTAATTTGCCCAGATAATGTTGGTTGACTTATGTTGCAGTACTCAGCCGCCCGCCCGAAGTGTTTTAGATCCGCAACTGCACAGATATATTTGAGATCACGTAAATTCATTGTTAAAAACTATCTAGAAGTAATAATTCATAGGCTGAGCATATCAAATATAAGTGGCTTCGGCAAGTTTGCTAACGAATTAACTAAAAAGTTAAATAAAGTATAGGAATGTATAGTATTTTTGCCTTTTGTTAACTCTCTTGAAGCAATGTCTTATTATTTAGTAGGTTTAATCTAAGAATATCTTTGAGGTGTGTTTTGAAATATTATAAAAATTACCGAAACTTCTTAAAAATTGGTTTAGGAATTGCAACTTTGTTTGTATCAAGCTGTGCCACAGCCCCTAATGACCCAACCACGACTATGATTGATTCTGAAAACCTTAGTCAATCTGGAGAGAAGACTTATAGTGAAAGTGAGCTACTTTATGCAATTTCAAACCATCTGGGAGTTACTTCTGAGTCGGCGGCTTCTGCTTTAGAGCGCTTGTTTTCCGATAGAGGTAGACCAGTTGGTTATATAACAGGACAAGAGGGTAGTGGTGCGGTCTTTGTTGGTGCAAGATATGGTCAGGGAACTCTTTGGATGAAGGATGGTCAAAAAAAGAAATTATATTGGCAAGGACCATCAATTGGGTTTGACGGTGGGATGGATGTTTCAAAAGTATTTACACTTGTCTATGGTTTGAAGGATGTAGAATATATATACCAGCGGTTTCCTGGAGCAGATGGTGCTGCATACCTTGTTGCTGGAATGGCAGTCAACTATCAATATGCCAATGGTATAACATTGGCTCCTGTAAGATCGGGTGTCGGGGTGAGATTGGGTGCAAATTTAAATTATACTAGTTACACTCGTAACCGGTCAGTTCTACCATTTTAGAGCTTCAAAAGCACAGGGTTAATCCCTTAATAACCCTCCAGATTTTTCCACAGAGGTAATTATATTTTTAGAGACCGCCTCTATATCATTATCTTTTAGCGTGGCTAATTTTGGAGATAATATTACTTCAATAGCAATTGATTTGTAACCTTTTTCCACCCCATTACCCCTGTAAACATCAAATAAATTGACTCCAGATATCAAGTTTTTATCAACGGATTTGGCAGCTTGTATTATTTTTCTCGAGTCTACACTTTCTTTTACTATAAATGCAAAATCTCGGCTGATGGGCATAAAGTCTGACAATGATAACTCTTGTCGTGATTTATTTTTATTTTTTTTCTTCAATGGTATGCTGTCTGGCCAAATTTCGAAGGCTACAATTCTACAATTGATACCCATTTCTTTGAGTATTCGCGGATGTATTTCTCCAAATTCAGCTAAAATGTTTTTTGGACCCATTTGCAAACGGCTGGATCGCCCTGGGTGCCAATAACTCTTAGATGTGTCGGTACTTTGTAGATTGTCAATTTTTACATTCATACTATTGAGTGCACTTAAAACATCGCCCTTAGCCGTAAACACATCAACTATTTGTGTTCCACTCCATGAACGTTTTGGTACAACCCGCCTTAAGCCTGCCAAGCTCTGTTGTTGATCCTGCGGCTCAGTTCCAGTATAAATAGGCCCAGACTCAAAAAGTGCTACATTAGGAAACCCTTTGTCAGAATTTCTCTGACTTGCTAAAAGTAAGTGAATAAGTGCGGTAGGTCTCATACAATTTAGATCATTAGAAATTGGATTTTCTAGTAATAAATCATCAGATCCACCATCAAATATCTTAGCATGGCTGTGTTTAACAAAAGACCAGGTTATTGCTTCATTCATCCCGCGGTTTGCAAGCGCTCTGCGCGAATGAATTAAATTCCTTTGTTTAATGGTATTTTCGTACAAATCTGTCTTAATAAATTCAGGTAATTTTACAGGTTTAATATTATGATACCCGTATATTCTTACTATTTCTTCTACCAGATCTGCACCTTCTTTAACGTCCCGCCTCCAAGTGGGGACTTGGACAGAACAAATTGAATTAATGTCTACTTTGAAACCTAAATCAGATAAAATTTGTATTACCTTGTCTTCAGAAATATCTAAACCTGTTAGACTCTTTATTAAACTTAAATTGAATTCTATTATTTTTGGTGGCTCAGGAATCTCACCAGACTGTACGATTTCGCTTACCTCGCCCCCACAAATATCGAGAACCATTTGAGTGGCTAAATTTAATCCTTCCATTATAAAGCCAGTGTCTACGCCTCTTTCAAATCTGTACTTAGCATCAGTATTTATGCTGAGTCTTTTTGCTGTTTTCCTAATGGTTAAGGGATTAAAATAGGCACACTCTACGAAGATATTAGTGGTGTTCATATTGCAGCCAGTTGAAGACCCACCTATAATTCCACCGAGGCCAAGAACGTCTTTATCATCACATATAGTTACATCCTCTATATTTGTATGATAGCTTTTTTCATCAAGTGCATCAAACTTAACTTCTTTTCCAAGACTGACAGTTATATTACCTGAAAGCGCGTCAGCATCATAAATATGTAGTGGTCTAGCGCGATCAAATGCTATAAAATTTGTTATATCAACTAGAGCTGATATGGGGCGAAGTCCTATTGCCTTCAATTGATTTTGCAACCATTTTGGTGATGGTCCATTCTTTACGTTTTTGATAACTCTACCAATTATGACCGGACATTCATTTAAAGCATTATTTTTCAATTGAATATTAGAAGTAAATTTACCTTTAATACTTTTTATAGATTTCGTTTTTAGTTTTCCCGATCCAGTTGCTGCAAGCTCACGTGCTATACTATTAACTCCAAGCCAGTCAGGTCTATTTGGCGTTACTTCAAAATCAATTATAGGATCGTCTAATTCTAAGGCTTCAGCTAAAGGGGTGCCTACAGTAAAATCATTATCTAAATCCATTATACCTATATCGTCTTCATTCAAGCCAATTTCTTTACTTGAGCAAAGCATTCCAGATGATTCTATTCCTCGAATATTTCGTGGCTTTTTGTCTAATTTGAAGTCTGCACCTGGTATATATGCCCCCATGGGTGCATAAACCACTTTCATTCCTGTTTTAGCATTAGGCGCTCCACAAACTATAGTTTTTTCACCATCTAACGTACTAACTGTACAGATTTTTAATTTATCAGCATTAGGGTGTTTTTTTGCGTTGATAATTTTTGCAACAGTAAAGGACCTTAGTTGTTCTGCAGGATTCTCAACTCCTTCTACCTCAAGTCCTATAAGAGTCATTTTTTTAATGATTTCATCAACACTCTCATCTGTCTCGAGATGCTGTTTTAGCCAACTTAAAGTGAATTTCATTAGCTCAATCCTGTAGCGAGATTTGGTTGCTGAAGGGCCCCAAACCCATAATGCTTTAACCACCTAGTGTCGCTCGAGAACATATCTCTTAAATCGGGCATTCCGTATTTTAACATGGCAAGTCTGTCCACTCCCATTCCAAATGCAAAGCCTTGATATTCATCTGGATCTACACCGCACGCACGAAGAACATTTGGGTGCACCATACCACAACCAAGAATTTCCATCCAATCACCACCCTGTCCAATTTTTATAGATGAGCCAATTCTTTCATAGCGCACATCCATCTCGGCAGAAGGTTCTGTGAAAGGGAAATGATGTGGACGAAATTGTACTTCTACTTCAGTTTCAAAAAATTTAGATACGAAATCCATTAGGACCCCTTTTAAGTGTCCCATATGAATACCTTTATCAATGTAAAGTCCTTCTACTTGATGAAACATCGGGGTGTGAGTTTGGTCGCTATCACACCGAAAAGTTCTGCCAGGGGCTATTATGCGTATTGGAGGTTCATCTTTGATCATAGTACGAATTTGAACTGGGGAGGTATGAGTTCGTAAAACCTTCTTTATCTCGTCATTTTTAGAGGACATGAAAAAAGTATCATGCATATCCCTAGCTGGGTGACCTGGCGGGAAATTAAGCGCTGTAAAGTTATGAAAATCATCCTCTATGTCTGGCCCTAATGCTATAGAAAATCCCATACTTGAAAATATAACCGCCATTTCTTCCATGACCTGTTGTACGGGATGCAGAGTACCCTCTGAAAGATTTATTGGAAGTGACATATCAATGCTTTCGTTTTCGAGAGCTTTGTCAATTGCAATATTTTCAAGTTCTTTCTTCTTTTGATCTATTTGATTGATAATGTCATTTTTTAAAGAATTTAGAAGCGGCCCCATTTGCTTCTTTTGATCAATAGACATTTTTCCAATTTCTTGCATCATACACGAAATTTCACCTTTTTTACCTACCGCTGAAATTCGTACCTTATCAAGGTCTTTCAAATTATTGGTATTATAGATAATGGATGTATATTTATCCTTTATAGTCTCTATATTTTTCATGAGCTTCCTTGGGCATTATAGTAAAATATTAGGTCTTTTACGCCTCTTTTTTCTTGCGTCAACCAGTGTAAGGCATTCAAGTTTGGACTAACGCATGACTTTTCAAAATTTTGAGTGTTTTTTTAATTTGAGAAAAGTGTTCCGCTTTTTATTCAAAAACTTAGTATAGACTTGAGGAATTTCTGTATTTCTTGATTCAGTATTTACAAAAAACTTAAAAATATGTTTTTGAGTTGAATAGTGTGATATTTTATTTTGCATAGATTCACTCTACAACTCAAAAAGTTAAAAGGATCTGAATTTATTTTAAAAAAGGATTATTCTTTAATGATCAATTGGTAAGGAAATATCAAAAATTATATTTTTGTCGGTTTCAAAAGCCTTTATTTGACCATTAAGATCATTTATAAGCATTCCAGTGAAAAAAGGTTGGATTATCCTGCCATCTAATTCTTCAGAATCCATGTTCCCCTTCAATGCATCTTCTGTTTGTTTATCTAGTTTCGATTTTATACCAGTTGCAGAAATTACTAGGTTGATTTGTTTAGATTTTTCTTCAATCTCAATAGCTATTTGACCACCTCTCGGAACGCTTTGCGTTGCTAATATTAAGATATTAAGTAGTATACGTGCTATATTTTTTTCTAATTTAAGCTCACTAGCTGCCCAATAAAACCTATGTTTATCTGTATTAAACATGTTTTCTGTAAGGAATTTCAATTTTTCTAGATTCATTACCCCTTTGGATGTGCTATTGCTGCCTAAAGCAATGCGCAAGTAACTTAGTTTAGCGCTAGCCTGTGAAGCAGCTAACTTAATTAACCTCAGAGCATCTTCATGCATCTCCTCTGAACTGGTATCATCGAGTACTTCAATAGCTGTGTTGAGTGCCCCTATAGGACTTATTAAATCGTGGCAAATTCGGGATGATATAAGGGAGGCTAGATCTGTAGCCATAATGTTTTTACGAGATTCTGTCATTTTAGACTATTCGGTTTAATTAGTTTATTCTCAAAGAGCATTGGTGCCTCTCAATATTAGTTTAATATCAAACCTTCATGTGGGCTATCAAGCGTAAATGCTGGGATATTAACATCATATGATTTTCCACTTATCGCCTCTTTTACAGTGTATGTGCCTCTCATCATACCAGATGGAGCACTTAATGGGGCACCACTTGTGTATCGAAATATTTCACCAGGTTTAACTACTGGATTTTCTCCAACAACTCCATTGCCACGTACTTCGTGAACTTGGCCTCTTGAGTCTGCTATTTGCCAAAACCGTTCTGTAACCGTAAGATCCTCAATACCTTGGTTGTCAATTTCTACAGTATAAGTCCAAAAAAATCTCGAGTCATAAGGGTTCGATTGTTCGGATAAATACTCAGGTTCCACTCTTATAACAACGTTTTTAGTTCTGCATTCAAATAATGGAACTGCTGAATTTTGCATTATAGATCTCTTTTTTTAGTTTATTACAGAGTAAGAGGCTATCTCTTAGTTTTGTAAGCTATATTAGCAAGACTTTTTGTATGTCTCCACTGAAATATTTAACTTGAGGGTTGTTTCAAACGTCAAGGATGTTAATCGATAGTTATGAATGAAGGTATTTCACCAAAACAGGTCATAAAAAAGCTGATTGAGTCAGGTCATATTACTTGTCCAAACGCTGACTTGGGTGGGAGATCGACGCAATTGCAACCCGCATCTCTTGACTTAAGTTTAGGTTACAAAGCCTATCGTATTAGAGCTAGTTTTTTGCCAGGAAAAAACCGAACTGTAAAACAGTGTCTTTCAGATGTTAAAATGCATGAAATTGACTTGAGTTCAGGGGCTGTTTTAGAAACTGGCTGTGTGTACCTCGTTCCGCTTCAAGAAGCTTTAAAATTACCGGATTATTTAAGTGCTAGGGCAAACCCTAAAAGTTCAACAGGAAGATTAGATGTTTTTACAAGAGTCATTTGTGACGGCGCCAATAGTTTTGACGTAATTCCAAATGGCTATCAAGGCCCACTATATGTAGAAATTGCCCCCCGAACTTTCTCAATACTTGTAAAGCCTGGAGATCGCTTGGTGCAAATGCGATTTAGGAAAGGTATTGCAAAAACTATCAGAACCCAGACCGTGAGTATAGATTTGCAGGGCTTTGATAGTAATATTGTTGGATGGCGTGCACGGAGGCATGCTGGGCTTGTAGACATATCTGCTGTTGATGGGCATATTGCTCGTGATTATTGGGAACCATTGTTTGCGGAAACCAGTCAATTAGTTTTGGATCCAGATGAATTTTACATTCTTGCCTCTAAAGAGTCTGTGTCTATCCCAAGAAATGAGGCTGCAGAAATGGCTCCAATAGCGACAGAAATAGGCGAGTTTCGGGCTCATTATGCAGGTTTTTTTGATCCAGGCTTTGGTATGGCTGATGTTGGGGGTGAGGGATCACGAGCGGTGTTAGAGGTTCGAGGTAGGGATGTACCTTTTTTACTCCGACATGGTCAACCAGTTGCAAAATTAGTTTTTGAACCAATGATGGATATACCTGATTTTTTATATGGACAAAATGGCTCTCATTACCAAGCTCAAGATTTAAGGCTCTCTAAGCATTTTAAAGTTTAACCTGAGCAGCTAGCGCCCCCTAATACACAGAATTTTGAACAGTGAGGGTGGTTTAATTGTACCGGTTTCATACTTTGCTTTAGTGATTTTCCTGTCTCGAATTGCTTATTATCCCACAGAAGTGTACAAGCAAGAACAGACGCACCAGTTTCATTTTTACGGCGCACTACCATTCTTGATGTTGCACACATCATATCTCTAGGTTGCACATTTAAAATGCTCCAACAATTTTTAGAAATTTCTGGGACATCAATATTTTCATCCATTTCTGGAAACAAAGTAAGTACTTCTTTATTATCCAAATCAATCTTCAATTTATTTCTTTTTATGAGTTCATGATAACCTTGTATTGCATCATACTCACTCTCCGCAAACTCAGATCTTCCTGCGATGTTTATAAGAAAGCTATTTTCATCAAGCCAATTTAACCCTTCAAGCGCGCGCCTGAAACTACCCTTTCCTCTCTCTTTATCATGACCCTCTTCTGTGTAATGATCTAGGCTTACTCTCAAAGTTAACTTATTTCCGTATTTCTGTTTAAGAGTAAGTAAGCCTTTTTGTACTTTGGGTCGCATCATTGGACGCATTGCATTTGTCAGTATCAGTAATTTGTGGCCGCGTTGAAGTACTATTTCTGATAATTCAATTGCATCTGGGTTAAGGTATGGCTCCCCACCGGTAAAGCCAATCTCTATTCTATTTTTACTTATCGAGTCTATTTCGTCTAGATAGGGGAGTATATCATTTGGCTTTAAATATACAAAATGGTCAGCCCGTGGGCTACTTTTAATGTAACAATTCTTACACTCAATATTACATTGCGAACCAAGGTTAAACCATAATGTTCTGAATTTATGAAATGAAACTGAAGCTCTGATATCGCCGCCTAAAGTGTAGTTAGGGTCTTGAAATTTATTTTTATCAATTGATTTAGACATAGTTAATGAGATTATTCACTAGTTTACAATTCGGTTTATGTGGCCCATTTTTCTGCCTGGCTTAACTGTTTTCTTACCATAAAGATGAATAAATGTTTTTGATGTTTTAGAGGTTTCATTTAAATTTCTATAGTCATCTCCAATTAAATTAGTCATTTCCACTTTATTTTTTGGATTAGTATCACCCATAGGCCAACCTGTTATTGTGCGGATATGTAATTCAAATTGATCAACGCAACCTGCATTTTGTGTCCAGTGACCAGAATTATGAACACGTGGTGCTATTTCGTTAACAAGCAGGTCTCCATTCTCTTTTTCAAAAAATTCAATTGCTATTACACCTACGTAATCCAATGAATTTAAAACTTTTAAAGCGATATTTTGTGCATTCTTATTATCTGAAACTGACGGCGCAACACTTCTGTGTAAAATGTGGTTCTTATGTATGTTTTCAATTAAAGGGTAAGAAGCAGTTTCCCCTAATTGACTTCTAGCAGCAATTACAGAAACCTCTCTTTTAAAATTTATGAACTGTTCAAGTATTGCAGGGCTATCTTTCATACTTTCCCAAGCAGCAGATATTTCATTTTGTGATTTAATTATGAACTGACCTTTTCCATCATAACCAAAACGTCTTGTTTTTAAAACTGCAGGCAGTCCTATCTTTCTGATTGCTTTTTTTAAGTCATCAAGAGAACTTATTTTTTCAAACTCTGTGACAGGAACGTTAGCCTCATCACGAATAAATTTTTTTTCTATATAACGGTCTTGAGCAATTTTGAGAGGAAAAGACCCAGGATAAAGTGGTTTTATTGTTTCCACAAAGGCCGCTGTCAGTGCTGGGACATTTTCAAACTCGTAAGTGATGACATCACACGCTTCAACAAAGGCTTTAATGCGTTTCAAATCATCATATTCACCGTTTGTTTCAAACTTTGAAACTTCTGCGGCAGGCCCGGAAATGTGTGGGTCATATATGTGACAATGAAATCCTAGTCGCGATGCTGCAGTGCTAAGCATTCTGCCTAATTGACCACCGCCAATTATTCCAATTATGCTACCGGGGGGGAGCAGTATTTTTTCTTCACCTGACATGACTTTAACCTTCAGGGAATTCTTTAACTGAGTTAGACTGTGCTTTTCGCCAAGAGACCAAAGATTGCTCAATTTCCTTATCTGAAACCGATAAAATAGATGCAGACAAAATTCCTGCATTCTTTGCACCAGCTTTTCCTATTGCCAATGTTCCAACCGGTATTCCACCCGGCATTTGAGCTATCGAAAGAAGGCTATCCATTCCAGAAAGAGCTTTAGACTCTATTGGAACACCAAGAACTGGTAGATGTGTCATTGATGCCACCATTCCTGGTAGGTGAGCCGCTCCACCGGCGCCAGCAATAATTACCTTGTATCCATCTGATTGTGCATTCTTAGCAAAATTTACAAGCCTATCAGGCGTTCGGTGTGCTGAAATAATCTTTGTTGCGTACTTAATGCCAAGCTCATCTAACACATCTGCTGAATGTTTCATAGTAGGCCAATCTGAATTTGAACCCATAATGATTGCTATTGGAACTGTCATGGTAGCTCTCTTTTAATCCCACGCTAGAAAGCCATACACAATAACTAATGCAGCGGGAGGGTCAAATGGAAAAATTTTTTAAATTTTATAGCTTATCTCGAGAGATAATACTAAAATTTTTTCTATGGGCCCCGTTACTTAAACTCAGTCTTGTGTTAAATTAGATATCTTCTATGGTTTTCCAAGTTATATAAAAATTAAGGAATTAAAAAATGGACCGTGTGTTTATTGTAACTGGTGCTGCAAATGGAATTGGCTTTGCTTGTGCTCGTAGGTTGCTTGAGGATGGTTACAGGGTTGTTCTGGCCGATATTGACAAAGTTAGTGGCCAGCAAGCCATCAAAGAAATGGGTTTCGGGAATGATGAGGCCTTATTTGTTGAGTGTGATATTTCAAAAAAGCTTGAGGTTCATAATTTAATTGCAGAATCACTTGCCGCATTCGGACATATTGATGGTTTGATAAACAACGCAGGTATTGCAGTTAAAGGAGGTGCTCTTGATTTACCTGAAGATGATTTTGACCGTGTTATAGCTACTAATCTAAAGGGTTCATTTTTAGTCTCAAAAGCTGTTGCTAACTATTTTGTTTCTGAAATAGAAAGTAGAGAAGACCGTTCGAGGTTAACTGACCGACCGTACTCGATTGTTAATATGTCATCAATAAACGATACCGTCGCTATACCAGACTACTTAGCTTATACTGTATCGAAAGGCGGGCTACTTCAACTTACTAAGTCCATGGCGCTTGAGTTGGCACCTTACGGGGTAAGAGTAAATGCAATTGGACCCGGTTCGGTGAAAACTGATATGCTTTCAAATGTGGCTGGCGACGGACTTGATAAAATTTATTCTCGAACACCATTAGGACGTCTTGCTTTACCTGATGAGATTGCAGGGGTGGCTGCTTTTTTATTAGGCGAAGATAGTAGTTATATCACAGGTCAATGTATATATGTGGACGGAGGCCGCTTAGCCTTAAACTACACGATGCCAAAGAAGCAAAGTATAGATGATATATGAGACTAAGTAATTTGAATTTGAAAACAATTATACTTTTGAGGGCTTAAACAAGCTTTCTAAAGTATGCTCAACTTTAGACTGGTTTGTATCAGTCTCTACAGTAGTTTTTTCCACTGGCTTTAAGCTCTCTCCAGTTTCTTTTTGAGTTTTTGCTTCAAGCTTTGCTTTTTTATCGGATGCTTTTTTTACTGTGTTATCTAAATCGATTTGGGTACAAAGCCCTAAGGAGACAGGGTCAATGGGGTTAATAGTATTGATTTTCCAATGTGTGCGTTCACGTATAGAATTGATTGTTGGTTTAGTTGTACCAATTAATTTGGAAATTTGAGCATCTGACACTTCTGGGTGATATCTAACAATCCATGCAATAGCATCAGGACGATCTTGCCTTCTAGAAAGCGGAGTATAGCGCGGTCCTTTTTTCTTAGATTTGTTAGATTGTAAGGTATCACTATCGAATGTGTTTGCTTTCATAGCATAATTACTATCTTTTTCTGCTTTTTCGATTTCTTCACGGCTGACTTGGCCATTTGCGATTGGATCTGCGCCTAGTATGCCAGCGGCCACATCGCCATCGGCAATACCTTCAACTTCAAGGATATGTAATACACAGAATTCACTTATTTGTTTAAAAGTCATTCCAGTGTTATCTATCAGCCATACTGCTGTTGCTTTTGGCATTAGTATCTGCGTCATGGGGCCTCCAAATTTAGCCAAGAAAAAACCCCGCTTCGCGGGGCAAATTCTGAATTTAAAAACTGTGTTTCTAATTCAGAATTTATCTATAAGGTGTATATTAAATTATAGCAAGAGAAGTTTGAAATGGAAAATGATGTAAAGAGTGCCTTAGAAAACTATCATATCAATGAAGATCTCTATGGTTTATCTATTGAAGAGCTTAAAGTAAGAATAAAAGTATTTAACAATGAAATTTTACGCTTTGAAAAAGAGTTGCTGAAGAAAAATTCTGACTTATCAGCGGCTGATCAACTGTTTTCTTCGAAAAAATGATTTACCCAAATGTGATCTAGCGGTTGCAAAGCAGCAAGGTAGAGTTATTAACTGATGGTGTGAAATAAACCAGTGTACTAAAGTTAAGTAATGAATTCTAAAAAAAATAAAACAAACTCAGAAGGAGGTTCACTAGGTACGTTTCGATCTCAAGCTGAAGCTCGATTAGTTGAGTTTGTTAACTCAGATCTACTTTATAACCTAATTGAGGAGCTTTCATATCTAAATTCTAGTATTTTAGTTTTTTTTGATAAGGACTATGCAGCAGGTGAAGAAAGTCAAAGGAATATTATATTATCTCAAGAGAGCCAATGTAAAGAATTCGTTGATCAGTTGAAAAAATGGATTGAAGTTCAGGTCTCACTCAAAAATAAAAAAATAAGCTCACTTGACGCTTGCCAATCTGAACATCGCCTTTCTAGCAAGACAGAATTGGGAGAACTAACGGTTTCACAATTTAGTAATATTAACTCCGCGAGTTTTTTAAAATTTAGAGGTTTAACTGAAGACCTTGTGAGTCTTTACGATCAAATCGCTCGCCTTGATCGTTCTCTTTATGGTTCTATAGCTGCTCAAAAAGGAAACACAGTGGCTGATCAGATTGAAAGAATTCGCTCAGCGTATATATAAAAAGCGCCCCATGGACGCTTCATTCTAAATTTTTGATTAGGTTCCGAAACCTGCGAACTTATCTTTGAAGCGTGATACGCGGCCACCTCTATCCATAAGTTTACCCTCACCGCCTGTCCAAGCAGGGTGGGACTTTGAATCTATATCTAAAACTAATGTATCACCTTCTTTTCCATACGTGGATCGCGTTTGATAAGTGGATCCATCTACCATTTGGACAGTAATCATGTGATAATCTGGGTGTGTATTTTTTTTCATTTTGTGGCTCCTCAGCCTATTTCCACGGACTTACTTTATGTGGTCCTCCGCTAATTGGATGGGCGTATAAAGTAGTGTTATTAATGCGTCAAGTATTGTTAAGATAAGTTTTTTAACAATGGCTCATGAAGCATTTCATTAGTAGCTATTATGTCGCCAGTATCTAGAACATCTCCTTGGGTTAAGCTCTCGACGCGAAGACCGGCCTCACGGGCTATAAGTACTCCAGCCGCTATATCCCATACAGCTAGTCCACGTTCCCAAAAACCATCATATCTCCCTGCTGCTGTCCAAGCTAAATCAAGCGCGGCCGAACCCATACGCCTGACGCCAGCGCTTCGTCCCATAACTTGATGCAGTTCCTTTAAAAACTTAGTGTGACCTGGCCGACCCAGAAACGGAATTCCTGTGGCAAAAATAGCATTTGCAAAAATATCACGTTTAGCTGGTCTTAAACGTCTATCTCCGCCACCTCTTGTCCCATCATTTAAGAAGGCACCTTTGTTTTTTTCGGCAAAAAACATTTCATCTGTTATAGGGTTGTAAATTACACCAGCTACAAGTTCTTTTGGATTATTATCTATCTCCCGTTCTAATGCTATAGATATTGCAAAATGTGGAATTCCATGAAGAAAGTTTGTAGTTCCATCAAGAGGATCAATGATGAACTTATGTGTTTTATCTGTTCCTTTAATTTCCCCACATTCTTCGGCAAGTATGCTGTAACCGGGTCTGTCTCTTAATAAGCTTTCAATAATAGTTTCTTCAGCTTTTTTATCAGCCCTAGAAACAAAATCAGCGGGCCCTTTCCGTGAAACTTGGATATGCTCGAGTTCTCCGAAGTCTCTTAATAAGTTACGAGAGGCTTTTCGCGCTGCAAATTGCATAACTCGCATTAATGGAGAAAGATGGCTGGTGGCTTCAGTATGAGTAGTCATCAATCTGCACGCTTAACATATGAGCCATCTTCTGTGAGTATGACCAGTCGTTCATCAACTCCAACAAAAGGAGGTACAGTCGTTCTAACTCCGTTCGAAAGTGTTGCGGGTTTGTAAGAGTTAGCTGCTGTTTGGCCTTTTACAACAGGTTCAGTATCTGCAACAGTAAGTATTACTTGATCTGGAAGAGCAACAGAAATGGCACGTTCTTCATAAAACTCTACGTCCACAGACATACCATCATCTAAGTAAACAGATTGATCTCCAACAAATTCTTTTTGCAGGCCGATTTGTTCATAGTTCTCTGAATTCATAAATATCAACATATCATCTTCCGCGTATAGAAAAGTGTGAGGCTTTTGCTCTAAACGGACTTTTTCTACAGTCTCTGCTGCTCGAAATCTTTCATTTAATTTACGGCCATCAAGTATATTTTTTAGCTCAACTTGATTAAATGCGCCCCCTTTTCCTGGCTTTACTGCGTTGCATTTTACGGCAACCCAGAGCGTATCTTGGTGCTTTATAATATTGCCTTGGCGTATTTCATTACCATTAATTTTCATAATTCAGCTCTTAGCTCAGCATTTTTTTGTTCCTTTAGTGCACAAAAGAAGAAGGAGCAAGCAATGATAGTCTTTTGAATGAATTCAATTAGATATTACATTGTAGATTTTGTATTATCTTTTACATTCCGTTCAATAAGAGCACGTTTTGGGTCAAGCACAATATATTTAGGTTTTTCTTCTAAATTGAATTTTAATACAGTTTTTGGCTCTGATAATTGCACCAATTTTGAATGGAATGGGTTTGCACCCAAGTCATCCTCAGGGTCCTCTATATAAAAGCTAATCTCAACCCATTCATTCAAGCTCTCTTCCTCAATATCATTTACGGATGTTTCTTTGCCGTCTTTTTCTGCTGCATATTTTTTATCAAGAGTTATTGGCACGGATACTTCGAAAGATTTATCCTTTTGTAATATTTCGACGTCACTTGTGAAAGACAATTCCCAGAAAGTAATTTTATTCCAATAATCATCAATTAATTTGTGATATTTAGGGTTAACTTCTTCATTCAAAATTTTAATTAATTCTAAAGTAGTAGGATAGGGAGCTCCCATATTACCATTATGTTCCCGTAGCATTCTTTTTACAGAATTTTGAACTACTTCATTTCCAATTATATGCCTCATTCCCCAGAAAACCCAGCTTGTTTTATTATAGTTGAGGTAAGGCTGTCCCTCAGCTTTAGCTAGTACAGGTTCATCATCATTATCAAAAGTTCTCTGTGTGAGGTATTGCTGCGTTGTACGCTCTTCGTGCATTCTTCTGGCCTTAGTAAAGTCATAATGATTTTCATATGCTAACATAGTTGCATTTTCAGTTAAGCCTTCTGATAGAAGGTTAGAGCCTTTTGCAAACGCGCCTATTAATTGATGCGCGAACCATTGGTGACCAATCTCATGCATGGTAACATAGCTTGCATAGTCAACTCTTTTAGGATCATCCGAATCCCCTGGATTTTGAACAAACCCAATATTTTCTGAAAAAGGCACAGTTCCTGCAAAGGCTTGAGCAAAACTTTGATAGGGAAACTCCATAATTCTAAGCTGAGCGTATTGATAAGGACTAAAGGTTTCCGTGTAGGTGCTTAAAGCTTGTTTCATTGAGTCAAACATTAGTTCAATATTATAATTGTGCGTTGGATGAAAATAAATCTCTAAATCGATATTATCACCTGCTGGATTATTCCATGTTTGCCTCTGCAGTTCGTATTCAGCAGTCATGAAGGAAAAGAAGTTTAAAATAGGGTTGATTGATTTATAAACCCTGCAGCGACGGCCATTAGAAATATCTTCGCTAATAAATTTTCCGGGTGCAACAGGAATTTGATTTTCGGTAGTGCAAATCTTTGCATCAAAATCTACAAAGTCAGCATAGCCTGAAGCAGATGTTAATAAGTGATATTTACGAGCTTCTTCATTTTCGCGGTCTGGCCATTCCACTCTATCCCCCAGATCATATTTACGCCTTTTGTCTGGATTAGAAATGAATTGTGTTTCAAGATTTCCAAAGATAAGCAATGCGTCACTATTATTTAAAAATGTTCCATTACGTAGTATATCCGAACTTTCTGTGAGAGTTGAACCGTTAAATCTTGTAGAAAATTTTACTTCCCTTTTCTCCCCGGGAGCTAACGCTGGATCAAATTTTATAGTTAGTATGTCATATTCTTTCTTTAATTTTTTACTTATATCATCGTCTGCAACTTCAGTCCCCCCCTCAATTTTCAATTTTGTAATGTTATCAATTCCTACCCCAGAAGAAAGGGTAACTCTTTCGATTGTTTCTTCATGCGGATTATCAATTATGTATGTACCATCAAAAGTGGCTGTTTGATTTTCTGGAAAAAAGTCAGCTAGGACGCTAACTTTTGTTATTCTGGGTTCAAGGTCCTGCCAAATATCGGCAACACTTTTTTCGAATTCTGCCCTGATTTTTTCAACCTGATTAGAATTAACATATTTTTCTGCTGTGTAGCTCTGAGAACCTAAAACTCCAAAACCAAGAAATAAAGAAACACCAAGTATAGCTGCACTCAAGGAATAAGCCGTTAGATTATCTCTAATGCTTCGTATACGCCCTGCCAAACTGACTTGATAACCTCTTCTCCATATCCATGTAGATATTGTACCGAGAATTAATAAAAAACCAGCCCAGTAAGCAAATTCCCAGCCATAAGATTTAGGTGCAGAAAAGCCTCCCATTTCGGAATACGCCCCAGCGCCTATACTCCCATAATTCATTAGCGGGTGATAAAAGGGTAGGTTTCCTATTACGAATATAAGAGACACTAGAGCGCCTGCACCTACAAACATCCCAATTATTCTTCCAGGCATAAAGTTTTGAATAAACATAACCAGCATTCCTTGAAAAAAGAAAGTGGTGAAAAAGCTTACCAGACCTACAGCTAAAAATGTACTAGGGACTACAGGAATATTACCCCAGCCAAAAATAAGCTGTGCAATCATGCCTGCAACTAAAAGGCCCAGTATTAATGTTAAAATTAGTAATGCTAAAGCGCCCCATTTAGCAAATAAAAGTGTGCTATTTTTTACCGGAGTAGCATCAAGTATCCCGTGAATATTGGACGTTCTATCGCGCCACATCAAGTCAGAACCAAAAAATACCATTATAATAACCAATGGAATAAGCATGGATCCTATCGCTAATTCCGTCATAAGATTGGATGTTGGAAGAGATGTGCTTGCGCCTAAATATAAGGATGCGAAAAGAGTAATCCCAAAGAGTACAAGAGCTATTGCAAACAATATAATGAATGCAGTTGTTTTCACGGTAGATTTATATTCAAATATTATACGCAACCAAAATGATTTCAGAGAATATATTCTTCCAAGGTTCGGTTTTATAGGGCTTATATACGTTGATACTTTTGTATTTTCATTTTTATTTTTTTTGCTTTTAATTTTCCCATTTTTGAAACCGCGAACAGATAACTTGTACGCTGCGCTAAAAATAAATAAACTCAAAGCTAGGTAAATTAATCTATTAAATCCAAGCCATCCTGAAAGTGGAGCCATCTTATTATTTTGTTCGGCTGCAGGCCAATATTGGGTCTCGAGTGCTAGAGATGTTCCGCCAAAAGGGTCTATTAGTGCTGCTAACCATTCATCGGGATTTTCACCTGCTATAATACCTGCAATGATGTAGAGTACAAATAAACCTACAGCACTTACATATACGAATGCTTTATTTCGCGTTGATACGGCAATTAAAGTATAAATGCTTGAAACAAGCAGAGCATTTATCACTATGAATAAAATTGTAGGCTGCACGAAATGTAATATGTTAAATGGTTGGAAAGTTTCTGAATCCGCCCATGGCATGAATTGCCCAGCCATTGTGCCAATAACTATACCTATTAAACTTAAAACTGTAGCAATCCAAACGCCTAGCATCCTAGAAACGATTAAGTCTATGGTTTTAACTTTTGTGGAATGTATTATTTCCATGAACTTGTAGGTTTCATCTCGCATCACGCCGGTAACAACAAATACAGCTGAAAAAAAGATAGAAAAAAGACCGAAAGCAGAAACTGTTAATGCAATTGGAATTGCTCCATTTCCTTTGACTTTAGAGCCTGCGCCTGTGCCAATGGAAAAGTTTTCTAAGGATGCAAAAGCAATACCTATTCCAAGCATTACAGCAAAAGCTACCCAAAAGCTTATTTGTCTTAAATGAACAGAGAGTTCGAATTTTAGTAATTTAGACAGCATAACTAATCTTTATTACTCATGAAGCCATTTAGATAAGCAAAATAAGCGTCTTCTAAAAGTATATCTTTTGATTTCCAGCTTTTATTTGGTTTGCTTGGATTAAGGACAGTTACTACTGTTGCCCCTCGAAGCCGCCGTGTTGATAATACTTGCATCTCGATTTTAAGTTTTTCTACTTCATGATCATTATCAATTTGTTTTATCCAAACTTGACCTTTGATGTTTTTTATTAAGTCTTCTGGAGCGCCGCGAACGATTAACTCTCCTTCACCCATAACTCCCATATCAGTGCATAAATCACGAACATCTTCAATAATATGCGTGGATAAGATAATAATTTTATTGTCACCCGCACGCGAGAGTATATCTAAAAAACGTTGTCGCTCTAGCGGGTCGAGTCCTGCCGTTGGTTCATCAACGATAATTAAATTTGGATCACCTATTAAAGCTTGTGCTACCCCAAACCGTTGTTTCATTCCTCCCGAGAAAGTAGCAACCGAAGCTGATTTATGTGTCCAGAGATTAACCATTTGCAAAAGCGTTTCAATTTGCTCTTTTCGCTCCGCCTTATTTATAATACCTTTCAGTATTGCTATGTGATCAAGTAACGCTAGAGCGCTCATTTTAGGGTAAACACCAAAGTCTTGCGGAAGGTAACCGAGACCCGACCTGATGGTATCAGGATCGTGCACGATGTTCATGCCATTATAAGTGATTGTACCTGAATCAGGTTTTTGCAGAGTTGCAAGGGTTCGCATTAGGGTTGATTTCCCTGCTCCGTTAGGGCCTAAAAGACCAAATAAACCAGGCTTAAGATCAAGACTGATGTTGTTCATGGCATGAACTGAGCCGAACCGCTTGTGAATATTTTTGATAGAAAGCATTTTTGAATTTCCTACGTGTATAAGCTAAATTTATACTAGATATTTTGGCGTGCTTAGGAGGTTTTTTTAATAAAAGCAAATGTGCTCCTGATTAAAAGTTTATAGACTTTGACTTGGACGGTAAAACCGACGTGACTCATCAGTCCATATTCGTTATGAGTGATCATGAGCGAAAGTAAATTACCTAAAAAGCAAGTATTAGATTATTCTTTTGCACGTGCCAATGGTGTCTTAATAACCACCTTAGACAGCGAAGCTGTTATTATTCACCGTGCCTCTGCTACTTTTGAAGCGATACTTGAGGCGCGTCGAGTACAAGCGCAACCAGCTGTTTTAAAAGAGGTGAGTAATGGTGAGTTTGAAACATTGGCAGCGCAAGTGTATGCTTCTTCTGACCTATCTATTTCAGCAGAGGATGCGATAGGTAAGTCGTCTGATTTAAACGCACTAGCAGATGGTATACCTAAGGTTTCAGATCTTCTGGATACTTCTGATGATGCACCAGTCATACGTCTTATCAATGGTGTCCTCCAAGAAGCTATAAATAACCGGGCATCTGATATTCATATAGAACCTTTCGAAGCGCGGCTTTCCATTCGCTTTCGTATTGATGGCTCACTTCAAGAAATGTTGAGTTTACCATCACGTTTATCACCTGTTTTAGTTTCGCGAGTCAAAGTTATGGCCCAACTGGACATTGCTAAAAAGCGTGTTCCCCAAGATGGCAGATTTTCATTGAACTTGGGGCAAAGAGCAATCGACATAAGGGTTTCTACTTTGCCGTCACGCCATGGTGAAAGATTAGTAATGAGAATTTTAGAGCAAGGCTCCTCGCGTCTAGAGCTCTCAGATTTGGGCATGACTCCTAAATCACTTAAACCTTTCGAAGCAGCCCTAAAAAGGCCTAATGGTATCATATTAGTTACTGGACCAACAGGTTCTGGCAAAACAACCACTTTGTACGCTGGCCTTTCTTGTTTAAATAATGGTTCCCGTAATATACTTACTGTTGAGGACCCAATTGAATATGCATTAGACGGAATTGGTCAAACACAAGTTAACAACCAAATTGGCATGACCTTCGCAGCAGGATTACGTGCAATTTTAAGACAGGACCCTGACGTGGTTATGATTGGGGAGATCCGCGACCCCGAGACAGCAGAAATTGCAGTTCAAGCCTCTTTGACTGGTCACCTTGTTTTATCAACTGTTCATACAAATTCTGCGGTAGCAGCTATTGCTCGTTTGAGAGATATGGGGGTAGAGTCATTTTTACTCTCATCAACAATAACTGCTCTTGTTGCGCAGCGTCTCGTACGCCGGCTCTGTGAAAAATGTAAATGTACATATGAGCCTAGCCTAAATGAAAAAGAAGAGTTGGGTATTTCAAAGTTAAAAAAAGCCTTTTACAAAGCAAAAGGGTGCAGTCATTGCAATAATACCGGATATGTAGGCAGAATAGGCATATATGAGATTGTAACATTAGATGAAAATCTTCGCTCACTCATTCATGATGGAGCGAGTGAGTTAGAGATAAGCAATTATGCTTTTAAAAACCGTCAATCTTTACTTGGGTCTGGTGCTGAAAGAGTGTTATCCGGAGAGACTTCTGCACAAGAGGTTTTAAGAGTTTGCAAATCAAACATTGCTGATGAGATTTGAATTTGAATGCTTACGATTTCATAGCTTTAGACTCAAAAGGGAAACGTCAAAAAGGCACTATTATGTCATCTTCTCCAAGAGATGCTCGTAATATACTGAGATCCCGAGAACTTGTAACTGTTAAAATTACGAATTCCAAATCCAAAGATCAGTCAATTTCAAACTTTTTAAGGCCTAGAATAAAACATAAAAATCTTACACAAGCTACGCGGCAGCTTTCAATTCTAATTGATGCCGCTACCCCAGTTGAGGAAGCTTTAAAAATTACTGCACTCCAATTTAAAAATAATTTTATTAAAACTATTTTATTATCTGTGCGCTCGCAAGTTATGGAAGGCTTAAGGTTGTCTGACGCGTTAAAAGGCCACCCTACATCCTTTTCTGAATTATATATTGCAATGGTTGCATCTGGCGAAACCTCTGGCCGCCTTGCTTCTGTTCTCAGTAGACTTGCTGATGATTTAGAGAGAGCTCAGAAGATTAAGCAAAAAGTAAGAGGCGCTACGGCTTACCCCATAGTGCTATCGATTGTAGCTTTGACTATTGTTGTTGTTTTGATGGTTGTAGTTGTTCCTAAAGTTGTTCAACAATTTGATAGTTTTGGACAGGACTTACCAACATTAACAATAGTCGTCATAGTTCTATCTGAATGGATGCAGCAATGGGGACTAATTTTATTAATTTCCATGTGTGCTTGTTTCTTACTTTTCTCACGTCTTTTAAGGCAAGTAACTTTCCGACTGCGTTGGGACAAAATGTTACTAAGCCTACCAGTTATTAGTAAAATAATTAAAGATATGAATGCCGCTAGATTTTCTCGCACTATGTCTGGTTTAGTGGATAGTGGAACTCCTATATTAACAGCTTTGGAGGTATCTTCGCATACATTACAAAATAGTATTATGAAAAAAGCTGTTGTAGATGCTGCGTTAAAGGTTAATGAGGGTTTAACCATTAATAATGCCCTACGTGATGCAAATGTTTTTCCGCAAATTGTAATACAGATGATTGCAGGAGGAGAAGTAAGCGGGGATTTATCTGGAATGCTTGAGAAATCTGCTGAGTATTTAGAGGATGAATTCTCTTCGTCTACTGACGTATTTTTATCTTTGCTAGAACCTTTAATTATTATTCTTTTAGCTGGGGTTATTTTATTAATTATTGGTGCTATTTTTATGCCAATATTACAACTTAATACGCTTATCGTTTGAGGAGATTAAAATGAACATTCTGAGATTAAGAGATCAAATTAAGTTTTTAGAAAAAGATGAAGGTTTCACATTGATAGAGGTGTTGGTGACTATGGCAATCATATCTATAATGGTTGTGGGAGTAGCGCTTACCATTATTCCAGAAACAGGTAAGGCACAAATTATAAGAGCAAAATCTGATATACGAATACTTGAACAAGGGTTGGAGATGTATCGTTTAGATATGCTCGATTATCCAGAGAAAGAAATGGGTTTAGCAGCTCTAAAGTCTTTACCAAGTGGCGTGGATGAAGAGCGTTACCGAAAGGGAGGTTATTTAAAATCACTACCCGACGACCCGTGGGGTAATCCTTATGTTTATATATACCCCGGAGAAAACGATGTTTATGATATTATATCTTATGGCGCTGATGGCGAAGTTGGGGGAGAGGCTGCGGATGAAGATATAGTCAGCTGGGATAAATAAGAGTGAAAAATAAATCCAAATCGGATGGTTTTTCACTCATAGAAGTTTTAATAGTTTTATTTATTATTGGGCTTATGTCATCTGCTGTAATTTTATTCATGCCCCAATCCTCGTCAGATCTTGATCTTCAAGCAAAAAAACTTTCACACGGATTTAATGCTTTAATCCATGACAGCTTAGTCAGTGGTAGAGCGACATCATTTGGTTTTTCAGATAATGGATATGCATTTTATACTTTTACTAATAACCAATGGGAAGAAACCACCTCAACAGAATGGCCTGAAGGCTTGAATTTTGAAATGTACCAATCGGGAAAAAAACTTGATATACCAGAAAATACAATCCCAATTTTTCTGTTCAAACCTAATGGCCTCATTACCCCTTTTAGATTAAAAATCTCAGACTCTGATTATTTATATTCATTTTCATCACACATGAACAATGGTGTTGAGGTTGTAAAACTCACAAAATGAGGGATGATGGTTTTACATTGATAGAAGTTTTAGCTTCTCTTCTAATTTTTAGCCTTGCAATAATTGGACTTACTCGAAGTAGTATGGAGTCTGTTCGAACAGCAAGTGTTCTTCAAAATAAATCATATGCAGCTATTGTTGCCGACAATCAGATTATAGAATTAAAAATTTTACCCTTACAGATGGGAATAATTACCGGTGATAGCATTGTTATGGGAAAAAGCTTCGATTGGAAAGCGGAGGTTACAAAAACACCAAGCAAAAATTTTTATGAAATTAAGGTAGAAGTAATTGATAAAAAAACTCAGCAGTTAATTATAAAACGAACTGCTTTTCGATTAGCGAAGCCATGATAAATAATTCTTGTATTAATCAAAGAGGATTTACCCTCGTTGAAGTATTAGTTTCGCTTTTTATTTTTTCTATTATTTCAATAGGTGCAACGATTGCTCTGACTCAAAGCCTAAAAACTAAAGAGCAATTAGCCTCAGCCATGGATGAGTTGAGTGAACTTAACATTGCTCGAACTATTATTAAAAATGATATGTCGGCTATAACTTTGCGCGCCAGCAGGGATCAGTTAGGAGATAAAAGGCCTTATTCTTTATTTTCAGATAGTACTGTTTTACTTAGTTTTACTCGCCGCGGTTTGGAGAATCCTGGAGGGTTGGAAAAGCGTGGAGACTTAGAGAGAGTAAATTATGTTTTTGAAGAGGATTCCTTAATTAGGATTTCGTATGAACATGAAAACCCTGGTCAAATGCCTAGTACTTATAGATTAGTATTGCTCGATAATATTGAAGATATAAAGATAAAAGGCATAAAATACGAAAACAACTCAATGATAAAAGTTAATAATTCAGATATTAGGTTTGGTAATATTGAAATTCCGTTGGTAAGGGCAATCGTTTTAGAGGTAACTGATAAAAATAATGACCTGACGGAACATTTTTTTGAGTTGAACTTATGACTGAAAAATCCAAAGAAGAGGGCACAGTTTTACTCACAACTTTACTTATTATGTCAATAATGGCTGTAATATCGATAGCTATTATCGAGGATATTAAATTTGCAGTTAAAAAAACAATTAATACTGATCATTATGCGCAGACACATTGGTATTTAATGGGCGCAGAAGATTACATAGAAAACTTTATCAGTAACCAATATGATGAACTCGATGTTTCAATCAAAAATAATACCCTAAGAAAATCTCTTTCATTGTCCTACCCCTATGATGGAGGAATGATTTCAGCTAATATAACCGATGGTACGGATTGCTTTTCCTTAGGTAGTTTAATTACTGTAGAGGGTAGAGCTGATGTTGCTGGTCGAAGGCAGTTTGAATATTTAATGGGTTCATTGGGCATACCAGAATATAAAGCGAAAAAAATTTCCTATTCCCTTTCTGATTGGATGGACGCGGATACCCAACGCGAACTTCTCGGTGCTGAAGATGGAGATTACTTGCGACGTCCAATACCGCACCGTACCCCTAATTCTATAATTTCCTCCGTCATGGAGTTACGCAGTATTGAGGGAATAGATGAAAATATCTATAAACGTATAAGGCCTCACATATGTGTTCGTATGCAAGGGTCTAGAACTAAATTTAATATAAATACTTCTGAAGCTAAAGACGCTTTTTTACTCTCATCAATTCTTGGAGGAAGTGATTTTTACGAAACAGCACTTGCAATTATTTCTGAGCGCCCGAAAAAGGGGTATGAAAATATTCAAGAGCTAAGGTCTAGTCAAGCTTTTCAAAATTTTGAAGGCGATAGCGTTGCTTATGATCAAATTGTATTTGAACCTAGCTTCCTATGGGTAGAAGTGAAGGTTGATTATCGCAACGCCTCTCGAGTAGTTAGTTATGAGTATGATGTTAGTGGTGGTAATATTAGTAAAATATATAAAGGGTGGGGGTATGAGAGTTTTCGACCAAAATTACAGAAAAAGGAACTATAATTAAGGTGTCATGTAATCTCATAATAATTTTAAATAGCTCTAATGATGAAATAGGCATGTGGGGTCTAATTGATAACAAAAAAGTTATTGACCATGGACAGGGTAAGCCGCCTATTGCTCATAATATTTATGATACTTTACTTGTATTACCGGGACAATTTATCAGGGTATATCCTCACAAAGTTTCGATAAAGTCAAAGCGAGAATTAGCGCAGGCCGTAATATTTTCTATCGAAGATAAATTAGCCGAACCCCTCGGCAGGCTGCATTTTTCTGTGTCAGAAGATAGAATTGCAATTATTAGTAAAGATTATTTAACACGATGTTTGGTTAAAATAAAAAATATGGGCTTCTCGCCTCAAAAAGCGGCTGCAGATTTCGAATTGCTTTCAGGCATAAATGGTAGTTTTCTTATTTTAGACCGCGTAATTAACACGGGTAACTTTGGTAATGCCCTTGATAGTGCATGGTCCGAAGAGAAAAACACAATAGATAACATTAAAATACTTAAATCTATCGATTGCTCTCTAGAGAAAAATAATTTCCTTAATCTTTTACAAAATGAATTTACGCAAAAAACTGCATCGGTGCTGCCATTTAAAAAACTTGCTTTTACTGGCTTATTAATAACTTGTTTTATTTTTATATTTATTTCTTCAATATCAATGGAAACCCGCGCTCTCAAAAAGCAGGCATTGGACTTAAAATTAAAGACGGAAAAATTATACTTTGATACCACAGGAGAAAAAGCCAATGGTAAAGCCGTATTATTGACAAGAAAGTTTATCTCAAAAGGCAGTTCGAATTCTTCTGATTTTCTTCGTTTGTCTGAGATATTATTTAAATCCGTAGAAGATGTGCCTGGAATTTCCGTAAACAATATTAGGTTTCAAAATAAAAATAATGAGTTGCAGCTACAATTTATTTATTCAAGCTTTGAGAGTGCTGGTAAAATTGAAAAATTGGTAAGTGAAAATGGCGGTATATTAACGACAGGCGGCGTTAGAGAAAAATCAGGTATTTTAGTGGGGGAGGCCAGTCTTCGTGAGTTTAGACCATGAATAACTTTATAAAGTGGAACCAACGAGAGTCATACGAAAAAGTAATAATCAGCTTGACGGCTGTGATGGCTCTTGGATTTATTATTTATATATTTGCTTATAACCCTATTCGAAAATTGAATATTGAAGCTAACTTACAAGTTTCTAAAGCTATTTCTGATTACGAATTAGTTGCAAACGCAGTGCCCAAACTTTCGGAAGGAACATTGGAAAAAGAGGTAATATTTAACCGAGATATATTAATACAAATAGCCCGTGAAAATAGTATTAACCTTTCTCGTATAAATCCTACCAAAGAAAGTTTAGTGATTTGGGTTGATAATGTTGAAACAATAAAGATGTATGAATTTATTCAATCTTTGATAAATGTTGGAGGAGCTAATCTAACACGAGCGTCTATCTCTATTAACGATAATTCCTTACTTTCGGCCCAACTTACTTTAAGGTGAATTTAATTTCCTTAAATTAATTTCTCATGACAAAGAAGCCACTCTTTTTTTTCAATTCCTCCAGCATAACCACCTATTTTTCTACTCTGAAGTATAACTCTGTGGCACGGTACTACTAATGCAAGAATATTGTTAGCATTTGAGTTAGCGACAGCTCTTGAGGCTTTTTTATTGCCAACTGCTGCAGCTAATTCTGAATATGAGCAAGTTCTTCCAGCAGGAATTTTGGTTAAATTTAGCCATACTTTTTTTTGAAATTTAGTTCCTGTAAAAATCAAAGGCGTGGTGAATTCTTTGAGCGCTTTCTTAAAATAAAGCTTTAACTCATCTTCTATTCTTTGAGTTATTGATGTCCTACCTGATATAATATGTCGATTATATTTTTGAGATAGCCTTTGAAACCCATTATGAATGTTTTTTCTAGCAATAAATTCCAACATATAAAGATGGTTCTCGTCACAGATTGCTAACATTTTTCCTATCGGTGTTGGTATCCACTCAATATAAAGTGGGTTCGTTGTGAGATCATTTATCAGGGTTACCCTTTTTTTATTAATTACATTAAAGCTTTTAATATCTTTGTAAAAATTTTCCACTTTTTAATTATCTCTTATATGATTAGTTTAAGACTTGAAAGTCAGCCTGAATAAACTCGATTTAGAAACCATACATCACTATAGAGAAGATTCTGTAATTTGGCTGTAGTAAAAACAAGCATTGTTATTTTCTAGTCATTTCTGTAAGCCTGAAAAAAATAAGGAAATAATATGACCGTTACATTTCATAAAGGGGATATTCCGAAAGGACTCGATTTTGGTACTTCTGTTGCAGTTGATACGGAAACGCAAGGCCTCTCCCTTCTTAGGGATAAATTGTGCTTGGTCCAGCTATCATCAGGAGATGGGAATGCGCACATAGTTCAGATGGACAGAGAAAAATATGAAGCTCCAAATTTAAAGTATTTATTGAGCAACCCTAAAATTGAAAAAATCTTTCATTTCGCTAGATTTGATGTCGCAATAATCAAACGTGATTTGGGTATTGATATGAACCCTATTTTTTGTACGAAAATAGCTTCTGGGCTGGTAAGAACATACACAGATAGGCACGGTTTAAAAGATCTGACAAAAGAGTTATTAAATATTGATCTTTCAAAACAACAGCAAAGTTCAGATTGGGCGTCTGATGAGCTAAGTCAGGCACAACTCGATTATGCAGCCTCTGATGTGTTATACTTACATCAATTAAGAAACATTTTAACTGCTCGTTTGTTAAGAGAAAGAAGGTTAGATTTAGCAAGGAGTTGTTTTGAGTTTCTACCCGCTCGATGTGAACTTGATTTAAAAGGTTGGGAAGCTGTAGATATTTTCAGCCATAGAATGCGACGTTCAGAATAAATATTGGAAATTTACATTACTTTTTCGTAATAAAAACTGTAAAAAATTTCTGTCGTAATTTTTAATTTCTTGTTTTATAAAGTCTCATGAATTCAACCACAAAATCAGATACTGATCATAGTGCAGGAGAGGCACTTGGACTTTGGGAGCCTAAGAGAACACTTACTCTTGAATCCGCCCGCAAGCACTCCCTTTTTATAAAAATGATGCGCAGGGTGTTAATAGGTTTGTGCTTATTCTTATCAATTTTTCTTGTTTATGAATTTGCAACACAAGGTACTGTTACGTTTATAGAAGATAATCCTACTGAAGCAGTAAAAATGATTAATCCTAGGTATAGTGGTAGAACAAATGACGGCTTGCCCTTTTACCTAAAAGCAGATCTGGCAACCCGTAAAATGACAGAGCGGGATCTTGTTTCATTAATCAAACCAGTGCTTGAGTTTACAAGAGAAAAGGGAGCGGAAGTATCAATTTTATATGCCGAAACTGGAACCTTTAATGATATAGAAAAAATATTAAACTTAAAATCAGGCGTTAGCCTGAAAACTGATGATGGATATGAGTGTACAACCACGCATGCCCGTATTTTCAATAAAGAAAAGCGTATTGAGGGCAAAGAATATATCGAATGTAATGGTAATTTTGGTGAAGTAACAGGAAATGCATTTGAGATTAATAATAATTATAGTCAATTTGTATTTAAAAGTGGAGTTACTGCAGCGATTGAACAGGATAGTGCGATTAATACAATCGGAGAGGGCAGATGAGACTTACAATTTTATTTTTTTTAGTAATGCTTTATCAATTTGATGCTTTCGCACAGATATTTGGAGGTAATGATCCTATAAGGTTCAGGTCTGACAAAGCCACCTATGAAGGAAATACAACTATTTTAGTTGGTAGTGTTGATGTTGTTCAAGGCCCAGCTAGGATAAAGTCTGATACAATGACAATATTCCGCAGTAATCCTACAGTTTCTGATGGAAACGATAAATTAGGTGCCATTTCCCGTATTGAGGCGATTGGAAACTTTCATTACACAACCCCTCAAAATGATGTAAAAGGAACTAGAGGAGTTTATGAGCGTGACAAGGGTACAATTACTGTTTTGGGGAATGTTAAGGTTAAGCAGCCCGGCGGTAATACTGCATCTACAGATCGTTTAGTATATAACATTGAAACGGAGACTATAAGGTTCTCCGGAGAATGCAGGGGTGAAGACTGCTCGGGTCGACCAACCATAAGATTTGGAAACTAGGATAAAATCATGAAAAATACTTTTAAGCTTTTTTGCGGGTTTTTATTGCTGAGTTTTGTGCCATCAAAAGTATTTGCTCAGTTCTCAACTGATAATAACTTACCAACAGAAGCGAGTGCTGATTTAATAATTAATTCTTCAGGGACTACTATTCTAAGTGGCCAAGTTGATGTTCGTCAGGGTGAAACTAGAATATTAGCGGATAAAATGAAAATTTTTGGAGGTATTTCAGCTGGAAATAAGGGTTCGAATACAGATGATATTTCACGAATAGAGGCCACCGGAAACTTCTATTATATAACACCAGAGCAAGAAGTTCGCGGAGATAACGGTATTTATCTAAAATCATCTGATACATTCACAGTAACAGGTAATGTAATTTTACTTCAGGGTGAGAATGTTGTGACTGGGGATACACTTATTTACGACTTGAAAAAAGAAGAGGCTCAAGTAATAGGCACATGCAATGGGCGCATTTGTGGAACAGAAGGCCGAGTGAAAATTCTTCTCAAAAATTCAAATGACGATGGAAGTGAAGTTAATTCGTGAATAAGGGTGATATGATGGTTAACGGCGCTAATAAAAAACAAGTAGGCTTAGGGGGTGAATTTACACCTCCACCAACTGGATTGGCAGCGAATAATATAGGTAAGGCTTATCGTGGCCGTGAAGTTGTTAAAGATATTACATTAACCGTTCAACGCGGCGAGGTAGTTGCGCTTATGGGCCCAAATGGTGCTGGTAAGACTACAAGCTTTTATATGATAATGGGTCTCATAGAAGCTGATAGAGGTATGATAAGCTTAGATGGCCAAAATATAACTGATTTACCGATGTATCAACGTGCTCGGCTTGGTGTTGGGTACTTACCTCAAGAGCAATCAATATTCAGAGGTCTCACTGTTGAAGAAAATATTAAAGCTGTTGTTCAGCTAACTGAAAATGACAAATCAAAATGGGATGATAATGTTGAAGCATTACTAGATGAACTAAATATAGGTCACATTAAAAAAAGTCCTGCACTCGCTCTTTCAGGGGGTGAAAGACGTAGAGTAGAGATTGCAAGGGCACTCGCATCTAGGCCTAGCTTCATATTACTCGATGAGCCTTTTACTGGAATAGACCCGATTGCAATAGCGGATATATCGGAGCTTGTTTTATATTTAAAAAAACGCGGGATAGGAATATTAATCACGGATCATAGGGTAAGAGAAACTCTCGATATTGTTGACCGAGCATCAATATTATTCCAAGGGGAAGCTTTGTTTGAGGGTACCCCAGATGAGATAAGGTCCAATAAAGATGTTAGACGCGTTTATCTAGGAGATAAATACGCTTAAATAATTCCTCAAGTGCCCTAATTAATCTTTGGTCGCATCTAATTTTGTGCGAAGTTCTTTTCCTGTTCGGAAAAAAGGAACACTTTTTTGAGGAACAAATACATTTCCTCCGGTTCTAGGATTGCGGCCAGAACGTGATTTACGGTGACGCACAGAGAATGCCCCGAAGCCTCGTAATTCTACTCTGGCTCCTTTTTCGAGAGTTTGCGTAATGGTTTCTAGTATTACCCCCACTACCCGCTCTGTATCTGTTCGAGTGAGGTGTTGATTATCAATATGCAATCTATCTATGAGTTCGGATTTAAGCATGCTACAATAAAGCAAGTATATGTTACCTGAGTCAATAACTTTTAGTCATTAACCCATAAAAAAAGGCTCAGTTACCGTTAAAGTGGCCGAGCCTTTTAATTTTAATTGGGTTCTAAATCAGTCGCCTTTTAAAGCAGCGCCTAGGATATCTCCAAGAGATGCACCTGAGTCCGCAGATCCGTATTGTTCTACAGCTTCTTTTTCTTCTGCTATTTCCAGTGCTTTAATTGAAAGAGAATATTGACCTTTGACAACACGCGTGATCATCGCATCAATTTTGTCACCGACTGCAAAGCGCTCAGGTCTTTGTTCTGACCTTTCACGAGATAGGTCAGTTTTTCGGATAAAGGCAGTAACTTCACTGTTTTCACCAAAGGTTACATCAAGACCTGCTTGTTGAACGTTTGTGATTGTGCAGGTTACTGTTTTGCCTTTTGAAGCTCCTTTAGGGGCTGCTGCAGGTCCGCTATCTTTAACAAGTTGTTTTACACCTAAAGATATACGTTCTTTTTCTATGTCAACTTCAAGAATTTTGGCTTCTACGGTATCACCTTTTTTGTAGTCCTTAAGTGCTTCTTCACCCGATTTATCCCAAGAGAGGTCAGATAAGTGTGCCATTCCATCGATATCGCCATCAAGGCCAATAAATAGTCCAAATTCTGTAACTGAACGCACTTCGCCTTTAATAACGGTACCGGCTGGGAAGCGTTCAATGAAGCTATCCCATGGGTTGTCTTGTACTTGCTTGATACCAAGTGAAATGCGGCGCTTTTCTTCATCGACTTCTAAGACTTCAACATCAACTTCTTGTGAACTTGATACAATTTTTCCTGGGTGTACATTTTTCTTTGTCCAAGACATTTCAGAAACATGAACTAGTCCTTCAACGCCTTCCTCAAGCTCGATAAATGCACCATAATCGGCAATATTAGTAACTTTACCTGAGTGTCTAGTGCCAACAGTGTATTTTGCTGCTGCAGCGAGCCATGGATCCTCGTGAAGTTGTTTCATTCCCAAACTAATTCTTTGAGTGTCTGGATTTATTCTAACTATTTTGACTGTTACTGTATCACCCACAGCCATTACTTGGCTCGGGTGGCTTACGCGGCGCCAGCTCATATCTGTTACGTGTAAGAGGCCATCTATTCCGCCTAAATCAACGAACGCTCCGTAATCAGTAATATTTTTGACCACACCATCTCTAGTTTCGCCCTCGGCTAACTGGCCTACAAGCTCAGCTCTCTGTTCGGCGCGACTTTCCTCAAGAATAGCCCTTCGAGACACAACTATGTTTCCACGTTGTCTGTCCATTTTAAGAATCATAAATGGTTGTTCTTGGTTCATTAGTGGACCAACATCCCTTACAGGACGAATATCAACTTGTGAGCCAGGAAGAAATGCATTTATACCGCCAAGGTCAACTGTAAACCCGCCTTTTACTCTTCCTACTATTGACCCTGTTACAGGCTCTTCACTTTCATGATATTTCGTCATATTGAGCCAGCTCTCTTCACGGCGAGCCTTATCCCTTGACAGTATTGCGTTGCCTAGAGCATTTTCGATTAGCTCAAGATATATATCAATTTCGTCACCAGCTTTTACCTTGTCTTCTTCTGCTTGCCCTGGAACATAAAATTCCCTCAAAGGAACTCTGCCTTCTGTTTTCAAGCCAACATCTATAACCACTATATCTTTTTCAATCGCTGTAACACGACCTTTTATAACGCTACCCTCTTGCATTGAATTGGTTTCAATAGAGGCTTCAAACATTGAAGCGAAATCATCAGTTGAGGGGTTCATTTTATCTTGAGCTGTGCTCATAATTTTAGTCCTTTTAGTTCTGTTTCTGGCCTACAGGATATAACCTGCGGTCTGGCCTCGCCAATCGAAGCCTATTAATTGTGCAAATTTATGAAGGAAACAATCTTTTGCAACAGCGGCCCTATAGTCCAAGCGCAAGTTGGGTGCAAGAGGTGATTGCAACTGTTTATTGGGCCGTTACAATATAATTGAATCTATTATTTCTCTAGCATTTTCGAAAACATCATTTTCTGTCATGTCTGTGGTATCTATTATATGGGCGGTAGTAGCTATTTTTAGGGGCGCATTTTTACGGTTCATATCCCTAGTGTCGCGCTCTGTTAATTGTTTAAGGACAGTTTCAAAAGAAATACTCTCTTGATAAGCAGTAAGTTCAAGGTGACGACGATGTGCTCTTATCTCTGCTTTTGCATCTATAAATAGTTTTACTTCAGCATCTGGACATATGACAGTTCCAATATCACGACCATCAAGTATGCCACCTTTTTTAGCGAAATCTTTCTGGAATTTTAACAGTTCTTTGCGTACCTCTGGATAAGCTGCCACTTTTGATGCATTTACTGCTACATCACCACTTTTTAGTTCAGGAATTTTGAGGTCTTCTGGCTTTATTTTCTGTGCTGCATTAATAGCTTCTAACACATTTTCTGGACTATTCTTTGTTTCCATAAGTTTATATGCTACGGCCCTATAGAGTTTTCCTGTGTCTAGATATGGCATTTTATAATGTGATGCTAAACGTTTGGCTAATGTGCCTTTTCCGCTTGCAAATGTTCCGTCTATAGCAATTACAGTCATTATTGAGGAACCTCAATTTTTGCACCAATTTCTGCCATTGAAGTAAAGAATGTTGGAAAACTAGTTGCTATCATTGAGCTATCATCAATTTTAATTGGTTTTTCGGAATTTATTCCAAGGATTAATGCTGACATCGCTATTCGGTGGTCATGGTGCGTTAAAACTGTGTCGCCCCCGCCAATGACGCTACCTCCTTTTACTAATAACCCATCTGGATATTCTTTCACATCTACACCATTGCCTGCAAGTAATTCAAAAGTTGCATTTATTCTATCACTCTCTTTTACACGCATTTCAGAAATTCCTCGCATTGTAGTTGTACCCTTAGCATAGGCTGCGGCAACAGCTAATATAGGGTATTCGTCAATCATTGAAGGTGCTCGTTCTTTTGGAACAATGACGCCATTGAGTTGGGAATATTTGACATGTATGTCTGCAATAATTTCGCCTCCGGAGGTTCGGTAATTATCAGCTCTTAGATAAGCCCCCATTTCAGTTAATGTTGTAAATAAGCCTGTCCTAGTAGGGTTCATCATTACGTTTTGCACTAAGATATCTGATCCAGGAGTTATAATAGCTGCTACAATCGGGAATGCTGCTGAGGATGGGTCACCTGGAATGTTAATGTTAGTTCCTTTCAGAGTAACGGGACCCTTAATACTAACTTTTTGACCTTGGCCTTGGGGCTCAACATTTATGGTTGCTCCAAACGCTTTAAGCATATTTTCACTATGATCACGTGATAGTGTATGTTCTGTTATTGAAGTTACTCCATTTGTGTTAACTCCAGCTAATAGTATGGCCGATTTAACCTGTGCGCTAGCATGAGGAGAAACATAATCTATTGCTTTGAGGTCTCCTGACGAAATAATTGTGGCAGGAAGTGTTTCTCCTTCATTGCAATTGTATTCGATTCCCATTTGTTTTAGCGGATTTAAAACTCTCGCCATAGGTCTTGAAGACAATGAGGCGTCTCCTTTAAATGTAGCGGATATCTTATAGCCAGAGATAGCTCCCATTAATAAACGAACCCCTGTTCCAGCATTTCCGCAATCGATTGGCTCTGATGGAGATATTAACCCTGCCTTACCGCACCCCTGTATAATCCACTCACCCTTTTTAATTCTCTCCACGCCCGCACCTAGCTTATTCATTGCTTCAGCTGTGGCCATTATATCAGCTCCCTCGAGCAAGCCTGTGATATTCGTTTCTCCACCAGCCATCGCGCCTAATATGAGAGAACGATGAGAAATTGATTTGTCACCGGGCGCAAAAATTTTACCTTTCAATGGTCCCATTTTGTGCGAAGTTGTAGGCATGTAATTCATTTCTACCTTTATTGTCTGTTGACTCACCGCTATGAGACGGTAAGACGCGCTTTTAGCGTTCAAAAAAATTGGCGCAAGTGACATATGTCACATTAATTGTATTTATATGGGGTCACCTATGGCAAAGAAAGCAGAACTTGGAGAAAAACGCATTTGTCCAGAATGCGGAGCTAAATTTTATGATTTAACAAGAAACCCAGCTACTTGCCCCATGTGTCAGCACAGCTTTGACCCTGCAGAGCTTGAGCCTCAAGAAATTGCCCCATTAGCTCCAGAGAGTGAAGATGAAGAAGCACCTGTAGCAGATGAAGAAGATATTGATGAAGAAGAAGAGGCAGCGAAAGAGTTAGAGCTAGATGGAGATGATGTGGCTGTAATTGGTGGTTCATCTGGACATGATGATGATAAGCCAGAATTTGATGGTTTCTCAACTGATGAAGATGAAGATGAAGATGCTGCACTCGTTGACGATGATGATGACAATGTTCTTCCTCCACCTGATGATAGTGACGACGATGACGACGTTGAGGAAGTAGAAATATAAATTATCTAATAGGGGCCTTAGCTCAGCTGGTAGAGCGCTTCGCTGGCAGCGAAGAGGTCAGGGGTTCGACTCCCCTAGGCTCCACCAAACTTATATTCTAAATACTGAGCTTGACAAAGACGCTGTAATTTTTTTTATTCTAAATATGAAACTCATATTTCCATTAATTCTCAGCTCTGTATTCATTGTCTCATGTGGTGGCAGTAATGGAACCCCGCCGCCTGTAGTTACTTCACCTCCCGTTCCAGAAACGTCTTCAACAGCTTTGTACGGTTATGCCATAGATGGGTATATTTCTGGTGCTAATATATTTGTCGATCAAAACTTTAATTTTACTCAAGATGATAACGAATTTACTGCAGTCACTGATACTGATGGTTCTTTTGTTATTGAAACCAATGATGAAGACATTTTAGCTTGTTTGCAAAAAAGACCTATTGTTGCAGATGTCCCAGTTGGAGCAGAGGACTCAACTTTGGGAACTGTAACAGAAGCCTACCAAATGATCCTACCTTCAATTGAAGATGCAGGAATAGATACGATTGTAATTTCTCCTTTTACCTCTCTTTTTGCTGAGGCGATCATCACAGCAAAGAATAATTCAGATTTAACTGAAGATCTTACAGTAGAGCAGGGGTGCCAAAGTGAAGGCGATGCTGTGGGATCTTTGGTGACTGCAAGAATTGATGATCTCAAAAATTCAATAGAAACAAATTTTGGCGTCACATATGCAGAGCTGCTCAGTGATTTTATTGCTGACGAGACTAATGATAATGTAACAGAAGAGGTTGCGCAAAACATTGCAGAGCTTCTGCCGTATCTTCAAATAATAGATAATCAAGTTTCAGACGGTTTATCAGAGACGTTTGATAAAGAGATAAAAGCAAATGTTTCTTTATCAGAGGAGTCTTTAGACATTATTTTTAGCGGCGAAGATTATGAAAAACTTCCTTTAAATTTTTATAGTAGTTATAACACAGAGCCAAATTCGGATGGCTGGTATAGAAATGAAAGTATTGTAGCAAGTGGATCATTCATTTCCAAAGATGGAATACTTTCTAGAGAAGATTGCAGCGATACTGATACTGCTCTATGCGATATCAGTGAACTTACACTTAAAAATATAGCAAACACATCAACCCTCTATAGAAAAACTTCGTCATTTAATAAGAACACTCCAATAGATTTTAATGATCTGGGTATTACTGATGGAAACCTAAGTGTTGGCGCAACACTATCAAATGCTTGGCGGGATGGTTCGGTAGGTTGGAATACCTCTGGGGCGAGACAAAGAGAATGTCAAAAAGCTGAAGATATTCAATTTAGTAATTCAGTTTCATCTGAAGTTAGTACAAACTTTCATTATAACAATTACTCTCAAGGATTTGAAAAAGCTGATTGTGATGATGTTCGCCATTATTATACCCCAATTCTAAACGCATCAACCTTTCTAACAGATGGTTCTGGTACTAGCTTGGGTGCTCAATATTATATTTTTGATGTATTGAGATCAGGAATATCATCTAATTTGCCATATGATTTTGTAGATAATAGCGTGAATATTAATCCAGAGCTTATTGTTCAGGATGTTGCCAATTTGCCGAGAATGTACAAAGATTTAGATGATATAAGAGCTTCATTTAAAGGAGATGATTATATTCTCTTTGGATATGATAATGAGGGTGCTCTTAACGCATATTTTGAAGCAGGTACCCATCCCAGTAATGATATGTTTTGGGATGTTTCCGGAGGCTTTGACTCACAGCTAAGAATTTATGGGCAAGATGCAAGGACTGCTTTTTTTAACAGATTAGCAGAAAACCCTAACTTAGATGAAAGTTTTTATGGCACTAGTGCGCCTCAGAATAATTCAATTATTGGGAGGATTGCTAACTCATTCGTAGAAATAGGTGACTATTTAGGAGATGAAGAAATTAAGCTACAGGTCACGCCAACGTATGACTATGCTAACAAAACCCTTGATTATTCTCTGACGAGTTCATTGGATTTAGAAAATATTCTCGACTTTATAGAAAACGGGATCGGTGGTAATCCGCTTAATGCTAAAATTTGGTTCAATCCTGATGGTTCTATTGAATCAACAGTTCCAGTTAAATTATATGTATACGAAGGCGATGATACATCCATAGATTCTAGTGAAAGTTATTTTGAAATGTCATTCAATGTAACTGTATCTTCAACCTCATCTGATAACACTAATGATTATGAAGCCAGTCAGATATGGAGTATAGAAGACTCGGAAATATTAGTCAGCTATACAGAAGACGGAGTAACTACTTCCCAAACAGTAACAAACTTTGACGAGGATCAGACAACAGTTACTGACTCCAACATTGGTGATACAGCTGACAGTTTCGATGAATCAGCAAACTTAAACTTGAAACTCCTTAATCTCATATCAAAGGTTTCTGATGATATAACTGGAGTTCAAGGCTTTTTTGCAGATGGCGGTACTTATACAATCGAATTAGACCTCGGGTCTGGCGGGCACTCGTTAGTCGCTTTTGATAGAAATATTGTAGAAAATATCACGGGAACATTTACAACAAAATCAGCTCCTAGTTACGCCATAAGCGTAAATGATATGATAATTAAAGAAGATAACTCTAAAGATATTTGTTTTAACAGATCATCAAACGGAGACTTGTCAGCTACTGAGTTTGATTTGTCATTTACTCAACGTGAAAGACCCGGAAAAGGCGGTTTTGAGGATGATTTTACTTTATCAGATACAGCTATAGTTTTTAATGCTGGGGATGTACAATCCTGCACAACATTTAGCGCCATAAAAGACACTCATTTTGATTGGGCTCATGATATATATTTAGATATTTCTGAACCATCAAACGGTCAAACATTATCCAGATCAAGAATGAAAGTTACAATTCTTGATCTATATTTTCCAAACAGAATTGATTGGAGACGAGGATAAATATATTAAGTTCTGTTTGATTTAGCTATCTCTTGGCAATCTTAGACTTACTTGTTAAGGCGAGGGTATGAAAAGTGCTCTCCTTACAATGTTTCTTTTATTATCAAGCGCGTCCTGGGCGTCAGAGCTTCAGCCGTGTCCTACCTTTGACCCCGGTATATCATTAGAGACGCAAAAAGAGATTTTAAGTACTCGTCATCATTTATGTAAAGTTTCTGTTGAAGATATTCACAATAAGATCCTCGTTTTAGATGCGCATGCCGACATTGTTATTCCAGACGCTTCTGGTCAGTATTTGGGCGCAGATGGAAAGTCTAAAGTTGCTATTAATAAATTAAAGGCAGGCGGTATTGATGCCGTGGTTATGTCGATTGCTGTTCCGCCAGGCGCGTCCCGTTCCTTAGCCGATGATATTAAAGGTCGAGATTTTGCAAATCAAAAGTTTATTGCGATAGATGAATTACTTAAGGCCCATGATGGGACTTTAATCTTGGCAAGGTCGGCGCAGCAAATCATCAATGCGCAGAGCAATAATAAAATAGCCTTTATAGTTGGTTTCCAAAATGCAAGATCCCTTGTTAACAATATAGATACATTAGACGAATATTACGCAAAAGGTGTTCGCGTTTTTGGGCTTAATCATATTGGGCATAATAATTTTTCTGATTCTTCTCGGCCAAATTATGATGGAGCGGCTGGTGTTTATGAACCTGCTGAAGAGCATGGGGGTTTGTCGGAACTTGGACGTAAAGCTGTGAAACGCATTAACGAGCTTGGCGGTATTATTGATGTATCTCAATCTTCCAAGGCAGCTGTGATGGAGATTGCAGAACTGTCAGCAACTCCAATTATTGCTAGTCATTCCAATGTACGGGTTTTATCAAATGTTACTCGTAATCTTTCCGACGAGGAGATCGATATTATTGGCGCCAAGGGAGGTATTGTTCATTTGGTTCCTTTTGGGGCGTATTTGGTCGATTTGTCAGACCCCAGTCTACTCGCTTCTATCAAAATGGTTAGAGAAAATGCGGGTCTTCCCGGCAGCGGCTATGCCTATCCCTATGAGCTTTACTGGGAAATTGATGATGCCGCAGAAAAGATGAAATTCTTAATGGCTATGAGAGCTGTAATTGGATCAGGAAGCGTTGAGCGTTTAGTCGACCATATTGATTATGTAGTCAAAAGAATAGGTATAGATCATGTAGGGATTGGAACTGATTTTAATCATGGTGGGGGAATCGAGGGTTTTAACGAAGCAGATGAAGCTCTTAATCTAACAAAAGCCTTGGTTGCCCGCGGGTATAGCCAAAAGGATATTGAAAAAATATGGGGCGGAAATTTCTTAAGGGTTTTTCGTAGGGTTGAACAGTCTTAGTCTGACACTTTTTTGAAATGGTAGTTTGAGTAATTTCTGATAACTAACCTGTGTGT
>Ga0206125_10000061_pt1 | contig 139994 bp, 128 predicted proteins | sample Helgoland_Spring_4_FD_148598 | JGI IMG/M metagenome (GOLD analysis project Ga0206125, IMG submission 148598) | Pelagic subsurface seawater microbial communities from Kabeltonne, Helgoland, North Sea - Helgoland_Spring_Bloom_20160331_1 | ecosystem: Environmental > Aquatic > Marine > Epipelagic...
GGGCAGACACCTATTTTTTTGAACTGTTTCAAAAAAGAAATGCTTTCAAATAAATAAAATTTGTTACATAAAAATCCAAAGCAAAATTACTTTGGATTTTTTTTATGTGACATTCCCCCAATTACTGACCCCTAACAATAACAACTCATTAAAAATCTCTTCAGTCATATAACGATTATTACTTAATAGCAAGTTGTATTATTGCCATACTAACAGCATTTTTTATGCCAGAGACTTATAAGAAGGAATTGGATTAATTTTTTTTGAAAAAATATATCGTTATGTTTGTTAGGATATAACGAAGTGTCTATGATTTCAGTTGAAGAAGCTTTTAAGCTCATTAAAAAAACTATTACTCCCAGAGAAAAGTCAATATTAATTAAGGTTAACCATTCATTAGGATATGTGTTAGCCTTAGATGTTTTTTCCCCAATTAATATGCCGCCCTTTCGACAATCAGCAATGGATGGTTATGCTTTGTATATTCATAACAAGTCAAATTATAAAATTATTGATGAGATAAAAGCTGGGGATGAGCACCAACCTGTTCTTGATAAAGGGGAGGCGGTCAGAATTTTTACAGGGTCAGCGGTTCCAAAAACTGCAAATACGGTTATCATGCAGGAAAAAGTTACTGTAAAAGGAACGCAACTTTTTATCAATAATACTGTTTCAAAAAATAAAAATATCCGTCCTTTAGGAGAACAAATAAAAAAAGGAACTCTCGCCTTAAAAAAAGGCACTAAATTAACTGCTGCTGCCATCGGGTTTCTACTTGCTTTGGGAATTTATGAAATACCTGTTTATGACAAGCCTAAAATTGGGATTGTTACTACTGGAAATGAATTAGTGGAAGCTGGCCAAAAACTTACTTACGGAAAAATATATGAAAGTAATTCTGGAATGCTACAAAGCGGTTTACAAAGCTTAGGGTATTCAAAAGTGGCAGTAAGTAAAATAAAAGATAATTATCTATCGACCCTAAATTCTTTAGAAAAAGTAATTTCTGAAAACGATGTGGTAATAATTTCAGGCGGGATCTCCGTAGGAGATTATGATTATGTAGGTAAAGCATTATTAGCGCTAGGAACCAAACAAATTTTTTATAAGGTAAAACAAAAACCTGGAAAGCCTCTTTTCTTTGGAAAGCTAAATAATAAACCTGTTTTTGCCCTTCCTGGCAATCCTGCATCCGCATTAAGTAATTTTTATATTTATGTGTATCCCACACTTGAAAGATTATCAGGAAATGTGAGTTTTTCAATCAATAGAGGAACTGCGGTTTTAGATAGTGATTATATAAAAATCGGAGATCGTGCTCAGTTTTTAAAAGCTCATCATAAAAATGGGAAAGTTTCTATTTTAGAAGGTCAAAGTTCTGCAATGTTACACACTTTTGCTGTTGCAAATGTCCTTGCTTACATCCCTTGGAATTTAAATAACTATAAAAAAGGAGATGCAATAGAAATAATCCATTTACCTATTTAATTAAAGAATATGAATTATAAAATAAAAAGCAGAATTTGGATTGAAGTTGGTAATAATGTTTTACTCGGGGAAGGACGGGTTCGTTTATTAAAAGCTATTGAAAAAACAGGGTCTTTATCTAAAGCCGCAAAAAGTTTAAAAATGTCTTATAAGAAAGCCTGGATTCTTGTGGATGCAGTCAACAAATCCGCAAAAAAACCTGTTACACAGAGTAGTATTGGCGGAAAAGGAGGAGGAGGCGCAAAATTAACTTCTTATGGAAAAGATTTAATTAGTGCTTTTGATAACATTAACAAAGGCTGCTGGGAACATTTAGATCAAGAACTTGAGAAGCTTTATAACTTATGACTTTTGATATAGAAAACATATTCATTTTTTTATTGATACTACCCTTTGTTTCTTTTTTTTATGCCAGTGTTGGTCATGGTGGTGCAAGTGGTTATTTAGCTTTGATGGCTTTATTTTCGGTGACTCCAGAATTAATGAAACCTACCGCATTATTGCTTAATCTGTTCGTAGCCGCCTTGGCTTTTTATTATTACTATAAAGAAGGATATTTTAATAAAAAACTATTTTTGTATTTTGCTATTGCTTCTATCCCAATGTCAATAATAGGAGGATATATAGAGGTAGATGCAACTATATATAAAAAAATATTAGCAGTATTATTACTATTTGCTATTCTGAAAATGCTAAATATTTTCGGTAAGGAAAGCATTATAATTCGAGAGCTTAAGTTATGGCAAGGAATTGTAATTGGGGGAATTATTGGATTCTTTTCGGGATTAATTGGAATTGGTGGAGGAATTATTTTGAGTCCAATAATTTTACTATTTCATTGGGGTAAAATGAAAGAAGCAGCAGCAGTTTCTGCTTTGTTCATTTGGGTCAATTCTGCAGGAGGACTTCTGGGACAATTAAGCAGTGGTGTTTCCTTAAATATAGAATCTTTTGGATTGGTCGCAATCGCTTTAATTGGTGGATTTTTTGGGGCTTATTATGGCAGCAAGAAAATGAATAATCAAAGCTTAAGGTATTTGCTTGCTATGGTATTGGTAATTGCTTGTATTAAATTATTCTACGTTTAAATGAACGCTAAAAATAACATAACTGGTATAATTCTCGCAGGAGGAAAAAGCTCTAGAATGGGGACTGAAAAAGGACTAATCCTCTATAAGAACAAACCTTTTGTCAAACATATCATAGAGGCAATGAAACCTCTGGTTAATAACATTATAATTATATGTAATACCAGAGCGTATGAACGTTTTGGTTTCAAATGTTATGAAGATTTGATTAAAAACACTGGTCCATTAGCTGGAATTTACACTGGACTTAGCTATTCAAAAACTGATAATAACTTAATTGTTAGTTGCGATATCCCATTAGTTAACACGGTCGTTTTACAAAAATTAATTGATCAAAAAAACGATGCCTCGGAGGTTATACAATTGCAAAGTCAAGGAAAAAATTTGCCCTTAATTGCCCTATATAAAAAAAGTTGTAAGATGATTTTTAAGAAAGAATTGCACCAAAATCAAAAAAAAGTACAAAAAGCTTTAAAAAAATGTAACGTAAAAACCGTACTCATTGATGGAAGTCTGGAAAAGGTTACAGCTAATATTAACACTCCAGAAGATTTAGAATTATTAAACTTTAATTTATGATGATCACTATAAAATATTTTGGGTTATTAGCTGAAGTTACAGGATGCAGTAGTGAAAAAATTAATTTTTATGGTACTACAATTTCCGATCTAAAAGAAACATTGTTTCAAAAACACAAAGTTCTTAAAAATAAAAAATTTAAAGTTGCTCAACATAACGAATTGAATACCGATAAAACCAAAGTTACTTCAACAGAAATAGCGCTATTACCGCCGTTTGCAGGGGGTTAAAAAATGAACAGATACAACAGACATATCATTCTTTCAGAAATCGGTTTAGAAGGTCAACATAAAATCAACATGGCAAAGGTTTTAGTTGTTGGAGCAGGTGGTTTAGGCTGTCCCGTGCTTCAATACCTTGCTGCTGCAGGAATTGGAACACTCGGAATTATAGATTTTGATATTGTATCAGAATCTAACTTACAAAGACAAGTATTGTTTGGGTCTTCTTCGTTAGGAATTAACAAAGCAATCGCGGCAAAAAAACGTCTAGAAGATTTAAATACTTCTATTACTATTCACGCATATCCTAAAAAATTAAACTATAAAAATGCCATCTCTTTTTTTAAAGAGTATGATATTATTGTAGATGGAACTGACAACTTCAAAACGCGTTACTTGGTGAGTGATGCTTGTATTATCAACAAAAAACCACTGGTTTACGCAGGAATTTACAAATTTGAAGGGCAGGTATCTGTTTTTAATTATAATAATGGTCCGAGTTATCGTTGTTTATTTCCAACACCACCTAGGGCAGAAGAAATACCCAATTGTTCAGAGATTGGTGTATTAGGTGTCTTAACAGGTATTATTGGGTCTTTTCAGGCCAATGAAGTCATCAAAATAATACTAAATTTAGGTAAAATCCTTTCAGGAAAAGTTCTTTACTATAATTCGTTAAGTCACCTGTTCAAACTCATTAAAGTGAGTCGATCTGAAAAAGAAATTCAAAAGGCAATCGACTCTAAGCCTTATTTTGAATCATTAGGTGAAGATTTAAATTATGACGTACTCTCCAAATTAATAACTATTAAAGAAGCGATCACAAGAAAGAATACGCAATGGGTTGATGTTCGAAATGAAAACAAAAATCCTACTATTAATCACCCTAAAATTCTTCAAATTCCATTCAACAATCTAGAAAATAATATGGATAAATTAGATGCTAATAAAGAACAAATCATTTTTTGTCAAACGGGTATCACGAGTAAAAAAGCAATATCTATTTTACAAAAAAATCATTTTAAAGATTCTTTTAGTTTAAAAAACGGAGCCCTTGAAGTGATGAATCATTTTAAAAAAAACAATTATGAAAAACCATAAGTTAAAAAATGTCTTCAGAGAAGGCGCAATTACTACAGATTTTATAGCAAATTCTATAGCTAAACATCAAATAAAAACAGGTATTGGCGCTCATAATATTTTTTTAGGACAGGTTCGTTCTGACGAAATTAATTCTAAAAAAGTTTCTGCAATCGATTATACTGCTCATGAAGATATGGCAAATCATAAATTTCATGAAATTAGAGAAGCAGCCTTTTTAAAATTTGATCTAACATGCATGCATATATACCATAGTTTAGGCATAGTGAAATCTGGTGAAATCTGTCTATTTGTATTTGTATCTTCTAAAAGGCGTAAAGAAGTTTTTCCAGCAATTGAATTTATAGTGGAGGAGATAAAGTTAAAAATTCCTGTTTTTGGAAAGGAGATATTTGAAGATCAAACCCATCAATGGAAAATAAATAGTTAAAAAATGATAGATATCACCCATAAAAGTAGTACGCTGAGAACCGCGACAGCACAAGCGGTAGTAAAAGTAAGTTCCCAAAATACTATTGAGGCTATAAAAAATGACACGGTCCCAAAAGGAAATGTATTTGCGATGAGTAAAGCAGCAGGCTTATTAGGGGTTAAGAAAACTCCAGAACTATTGCCTGATTGTCATCCAATGCCCATTGAATTTACAGGAATAAAATATGAAATAAATGACCTTGAAATAAAGATTCTTTGTACTGTAAAAACTATTTACAAAACTGGAGTAGAAGTTGAAGCAATGCATGGAGCAAGTATTATTGCTCTAAACATGTATGATATGTTAAAACCAATCGATAAAGGAGTTGAAATTTTTCAAATAAAATTATTAGAAAAAAAGGGCGGTAAATCTGATTTTAAGGATCGATTTAGAAAAGACTTAACTGCTGCAGTAATTGTTTGTTCAGATACTATTTCTGGAGGACAAAAAGAAGATACAGCAGGAAAAGCAATTATGAAAAAACTAGAAGAATGTGACGTTTCTATTTCAGATTATACAATCATTCCTGACGAAAATAAAATAATACAAGAAAAAGCAGTTCAATATCAAACTCAGGATGTAGATTTAGTGATCTATACTGGTGGGACAGGATTATCTAAAAGAGACGTAACACCTGAAGCCTTGTTACCTTTATTAGATAGAAGAATACCAGGAATAGAAGAAGCGATTCGAACTTATGGACAAGATAGAACCCCCTATTCTATGCTTTCAAGAAGTATTGCCGGAACTATTGGAAATACTCTAGTTATAGCCCTACCGGGATCTACTACAGGAGCTAAAGAATCTATGGATGCTATATTTCCAGCCGTACTACACGTTTTTAGGATTTTAAAAGGTGCACGACACGATTAATGGAAAAAAAACAACCCATATTAACAGATCAATTTAAAAGAGATCATACATATTTACGAATATCTCTTACAGAAAGGTGTAATCTAAGATGTACCTATTGTATGCCAGCAGAAGGCATTCCCCTTTCTCCAAAATCTCATATCATGAACTACGACGAGATTTATGAAATTGCTAAGGTATTTGTGGCAAATGGTGTGACAAAAATTAGATTAACAGGGGGAGAACCTTTAATAAGAAAAGATATTCCTATCATTCTTGAGAAATTAGCTTCACTCCCGATTGAGCTTGCTATTACTACCAATGGAATCACAATCGATAGACATATCGATGATTTAAAAAAATTTAACATCAATAATATTAATGTTAGTTTAGACACCTTATCAAAAAGTAAATTTAAAACCATTACCCGTCGGAATCAGTTTGAAAAAGTTTATCAAAACATATTAATGCTTGTTGAAAAGGGATTTACTGTAAAAATAAATGCCGTACTAATGAAAGGATTTAATGATGACGAAATCATAGATTTTATCAACTTAACTAAAGATCTTCCAATTTCATTCCGTTTTATTGAATTTATGCCTTTCGATGGAAATAAATGGGATTTAAAGAAAATGATTCCCTTTGTTGAAATTTTAAATAAAGTGAACACACACTTTACGGAAGAAAATATTACGAGAATTAAAGATGCTGAAAATGACACTTCTAAAAACTTTAAAATAAAGGGTTATAAAGGCAGTTTTGCCGTCATCAGTTCTGTTACGAATCCTTTTTGTGACTCTTGTAATAGATTACGTTTAACGGCAGATGGAAAATTAAAAAACTGTCTGTTTTCATCTTCAGAAGCAGATTTGCTTAAAAATTATCGAAATGGAAAAGCCATTGAACCTGTCATTCAAAAAGCCATTTATACTAAGTCAAAAGTTAGAGGAGGTATGAACACGATAGAAAAATTAAAACAGCCAGATCTTCATAATAAAAATAGAAGTATGATTGCCATTGGAGGTTAAGTTAAAAATAGTAAGTATTTATATATATCTCCTTTAAAATTATCAAAAAAAGACTTCTTTATCCTAATTATAAATTTTATGGAATTGTAAAAATACTTTAAGCTTACTCTAAATAAGATATTTATTATTTACCTTAAATTTGAATTTTAAATTCTTAATTATTATGAAAAAATTAATTAGCGTAGTATTCTTATTTTTTGTTACTGTAATAAGTGCTCAAGAAATTAAACATTTAAATCTTGAGGATGCAGTATTAGGGTATTACAAAGGCCTTTATCCAGAGCAAAAATCTTTACAATGGATCGATGGAACTGACGAATTTATTGTTACTGAAAACAATGTGGTTTTTGTAAATTATAATTTAGAAAAACGCCCCGTCCTTTTTAATTTTGATGACTTAAAAAAGTCTTTCCCAGCTTTAAAAGCAATGCCTAATTTGTTTGAAAAAATTACTTCTGAGGAAATAACTTTCGATCACAACAATGCCATCGTACATTATAATTACACTAAAAAAAAGATATCCGGTAAAATTAAATATCCATCGGATGCTGAAAATAAGGAGTACAATACTCCAGCAAATGCCGTCGCCTACACTCTAGGTAATAATCTATATGTAGCTTCTGAAAGTAATTCAAAAATTGCTGTAACCTCAATAAAAAACAAAGATATTGTTTCTGGACAAGCGATTGCTCGTTCTGAAATGGGAATCAGGAAAGGTACCTTTTGGAGTCCTAAAGGAAATTATTTAGCTTTTTATCAAAAAGATGAATCTAATGTTACTAATTATCCTTTGGTAGACATAACTCAAATACCAGCAGTTTTAAATAATATCAAATATCCAATGAATGGAATGGAGTCGGAAATTGCTAAAGTTGGTGTTTTTTCAATAAAACATCAATCGGTAATTTATCTAGATATCGATACTTCAGACGAGCATTATCTAACGAATATTTCTTGGTCTCCAGACGAAAAATTTATCTTTTTAGCGGAAGTAAATAGGGATCAAAATCATATGTGGTTTAATATATACGATGCAACTAACGGTAAGAAAATAAAAACACTCTTTGAAGAAAGAAATAATAAATGGGTGGAACCAGAACATGCTGCAGTTTTTTTACCAAATAGCAATTCTGAATTTTTATGGTTAAGCGAGCGTGATGGATTTATGAATCTTTATAAATATGATATTAATAGTTCTAATGTAAGTCCGTTAAGTAATTTTAGTTGGGTCATTAAAGCTATTGTTGGATTTGATGAAGGAGGTAAAAATGTTATCATTTTGGGAACTGGAAATGATGGTAGAGAAACAAGAGCCTATAAAATAAATTTAAAAAATGGCAAATTTGAATTACTAACTAAGGAACCCGGAAGTCATTCTATTCAAATAAGTTCGGATGGAAAATATATTCTGGATAGTTACTCTAGCATGGAAGTGCCTAGAGTTGTAAAAATAAAATCGATTAAAACCGGTAAGGAAGAAACTATTTATACTTCCAAAAATCCCATTGAGAAATACCAATTGGGGACTACCGAATTTTTGACTCTTAAATCAGAGGATGGGGCTAATTTATATGGCAGAATTATTAAACCTGCAAATTTTGATGAAAATAAAAAATATCCTGTATTGATTTATGTCTATGGTGGTCCTCACGCACAAATGGTGACCAATTCTTGGCTAGGAGGTTCTAATCTTTGGATGCAATGGATGGCAGCGGAAAAAAATTATATAGTATTTACATTAGATAATCGCGGATCAGCTCATAGAGGATTTGCCTTTGAAAGTGTAATTCATCGACAAGTTGGAGAAGCAGAAATGAAAGATCAATTAATTGGAGTTAACTATTTGAAGTCGTTGCCATTTGTTGACAAAAACAGACTGGCTGTTCATGGCTGGAGTTATGGAGGGTTTATGACCAATTCACTGATGTTGCGACACCCTGGCGTATTTACAACAGCCGTTGCTGGTGGACCAGTCACTGATTGGAAATATTATGAGATTATGTATGGTGAACGTTATATGGATCGTTGGCAAGATAATAAAGAGGGGTTTGAAAAATCAAAAATTCATAATTATGTTAAAAATCTTGATGGCAAATTGCTTGAAATAACCGGAAGTATAGACCCCGTCGTGGTACCTCAACACTCTATGAGCTTGTTACAAGAATTTGTGAAAAATAAGATTCAAGTTGATTTTTTTAGTTACCCAATGCACCCTCATAATGTGAGAGGTGTTGACCGAGTTCATTTGATGAAAAAAGTATTGAATTATATAATTATGAACAATCAATAGCTATCGCTTTTATAAATCTGTTCTTTTTCAACTTTTAATAAAAAAGACCGTTTATCATAACTTCCCATGTCTTTAATCCGCAAACTATTTTGGGTTAAAAAGACGTTATTTAAACGGTCTTATATAATTGATAAATAGCTTATTTATTCCCCAACATCAAAATTTCGTTGCAAACTACTTCAGTGGTATAACGTTTTACACCTTCTTTATCATCCCAAGAACGAGTTGTTAATTTACCTTCAATAGCCACTTCTTTTCCTTTAGTAAGATAACTCTCAATTAATTCTGCTGTTTTTCCCCAAGCAACCACATTATGCCATTGAGTGTCTACTACTTTTTCACCTTGAGCATTTTTATAAGACTCGTTAGTAGCTATACTAAATTTTGCTAATTTAGTTCCAGAATCCAAATTGATAATTTCTGGGTCATTTCCTAAATTTCCGATTAACTGCACTTTGTTTCTTAACGTATTCATAAGATAAGGTTTTAATTAAATTGAATGTCATTAGTTCGATTCAACAGGGCAAACATACTACTCGATCAAAATATTAGTTGGTAGTTACTTACTTACTTACGTTTATAGTTGTTTGCAAGCGTTTGTATCCGTTTGTATTTTTTTGCAGAAACTCAAACTGTAGATTCTTGAAAGTTCTAAATATTTTATAAGTGGTTTATCACTTAAAATTGATAACTAACAGCTGCAATAAAATTAATTCCTGCTGCAGTTATTCCAGAAGAATAAGTACGATAACGTTGATTGGTAATATTTTCTATTGAAGCGTTTACTTCTAATGCTTTTGTAAATTGATAATGAGCTCCAAAGTTTAGAGTGTACCAAGAAGGGGAATAAGGATTTCCATTTTCATCCAAAGCATATAAAAAAGCCTTGTTTTGTTCTTCAGGTGCAAGATCATCGAAATCAAATTGGCCATTATACAAAGAAAAAGCATCTAACTTTAATTTATGGTGCTTCCAGATAAAATGAATATTCCCAAATTGTGGGGCAACATGTCTAACAGCTACTTTACTTCCATTTTCTTCAACTTGATGTCCTCCGGTATAATTATATTGAGAGGTAAGCTGAAATTCCTTTGTGAAATTTACTTCAATTCCTGCTTCTAAACCGTATACCTGAGCTTTCCCTCCATTTTGAATTGCTTGAACATTACTCAACTCACCTTGATAAATAATTTCAGCTTGTCCGTCAATACTAAAGTCTCTTCTAACTAAAGCATCTTCCAAAAAAGTCAAATAGCCTGTAAGGTCAATAGTCGTTTTATCTCCCAGTTTTAGAACAGCTCCTAATTCTCCGTTGTACGCATATTCTGGTTTTAGGTCTGGGTTAGGTACTACAACAGATCCGGGTTCGCTATCAAATATTTTTCCAATATCATCAATATTTGGTGCTCTAAATGCAGTAGAAAAATTAAGCCTCCAAGAAAAGTTATCACTTGCTTGCCAATTAAGCCCAGCGCTTCCTGTTAATGCGCCAGTTTTAATATCTGCTTCTGCAAAGGGGAAAACATAAAAAGGATTATCGAAGTTAGCATAAAGAAAAATATGATTGTATCGCAGTCCTATTTGAAGAGAGAGACTCTTTGCTATTTTGGACTGCAAACTTACATAGGCTGCCAGAGACTCCCAAGTTGCATCATCGGGATAACGAGGAGACGTTTCAGAAACAGTTCCAGTAACGATATTGGTTTGTTTCCCGTCAGAATTTACTTTGTTATGTACATATTCTAATCCATAAAACAATTTACTTTTTCCAAATTTTTTAATGAAATCTAGTGCTGAGGTGTATGCATTTACTTTTTCTTTTGTTTCATACAAAAAAACATCTCCAAAATTTCGATCGCTTCTTCCTTCCTTAAAATTTTGATAGGACAAGGTTAGGATACTCTTGTCATAAAAAGAAGATCCTTTGTGAGTAATTTTAAAATTACCATTTATCCATTCCTGAGGAGTATAATTCCATACAGCACTCTTGAGCTGACCCTCTTTCTTTCGTATCAAACGATCATATCTAGGGTAATCACTGGTAGCCGTAAAAAAAAATCCCAGATTAAAATCCCAGTTTTCAGAGGGCATAAATCGAATCTTCTGCATCGCGTTTATTTGCTTATAACCTGTAGAAACTTGCTTTCTAGGGTCTTTATTAGCGACTATTACATCTTCTCCATTTATAGTTGCCACATATTCAGGTCTTAAATAATCATCTGGTCCATATTTCCCCATTACTAAATCACCAAAATCGGTGTAGGATACACTGCTCAAAAATGCCCACTCGTCTAGGCCTATATTTAAATCGATATGAGCTGTTTTTTCAGAACTAGCGGTAGCGTATCTTGTTGTAAAGTTTCCTGAAAAAGAAGCCCCTTCTTTAAAAGAAAACTTTGCATTTTTTGTGTAAAAATTCATTACGCCACCTATAGCATCACTCCCATAAACAACTGATCCTGGGCCTAAAATAATTTCGGTGCGTTCAATCGAAAATGGATCAATTGAAATTACATTTTGAACATTTCCTGCTCTGAATATTGCATTATTAAATCGAGTGCCATCTACAGCTATAAGTAATCTATTAGTTGAAAACCCCCGTATAATGGGGCTACCTCCTCCTAATTGACTCTTTTGTATAAACACATTGCCACTTCTTTCTAATAAGTCAGCAGATGTTTGAGGGTTGGTAAATAGAACATCTTTACTAGTGATACTGGAAATTTTTTGAGGAATCTCTCTTTTATTTTGTTCAAATTTTGAAACAGACAACACCACTTCATCCAGTGCACTCGAATCTGCGCTAAGAATGATCATGCCCCCAACTAAAATAATTTCATTTTTTGTTAGGATTCGGTTAATATGAGAAATGTGTTGGAATGTAATCTTATCGTTTTCGGAAAATTCTATAATATCTATATATCCATCTATATCTGTTATTCCTGTAGTTAATTTAGAAGTATTGAATACAGCAACTCCTGAAAGAGGTTTTTTAGTCTCTTCATCTAAAACTTGAATGATTTGAGCTTGAATGGTTGAAGAAAAAATAAGAAGAAATATAATGGGATATAGCAGTTTCATACTTATTCGAATATCTGATTTAAGACTACTAATGACTTGGGTTTTTTAAAGCCGTGCAAATGTAATTGATAATATTGCAAAAGCAAAGCCAATAAGTCCGAACGTTGATTTTTTGTGAGTTTTATATCATTAGATTTATCAAAATCTATGCCGAAAAACTCTTTTAATTTAGCAGTTCGTTGGCTTCTTTCGGAATATTTGCCAGTATTAAAATCTTGAAACACTCCTTCCATTAGATTAAAATATGGTTTTTGTTCGGTATCTGTATCTGGATAAAATCCTAAGTACATGCTTAATTTTAATAAAAAAAGAATATGGAAATTGGAGGTTCTAGCCGACTGATCCAACCACAACAGGGATTCTTTTATAAAACCGAACAACTGGGCGTCTTCAGCCTCCTCATTAATAGTATTTGCTAATATTTCAGCAATAAAAATAGTCATACTCGTCTTTACAATTTGAGTATGTAAAGTTTGGTAAGAATGATAAACTTTTGCTTCTTTAATTCTCTCTAAGCTCCCTTTATTTTTATGAGAAGCCTCTATTTCTAATATCGTTAAGGGTTGAAATAAGGAAACTTTTAATTTTCCTTTCTTTGATTTTAATATATTTCTAAGTAAGTAACTTTTTAGACCAGAGGAGGCTGTAAAACATTTTACTATTAAATCGGAATCTCCAAATTTTAAGGAGGATAATACAATAGCTTTTGTTGCAACAACCATTATCTTATAATCATGATTTTAGCCACTTTAGTTTGTAAATTATCGTCCGATGTTATGAGAATTAAGTAGACACCAGAGGCGACTTTATATTTTCCAAAAGCGGTAGTATCCCACTGGACACTCCCTCCCTCAGAGGTAGTTTCAAACACTAAATTCCCAGTAATATCTGTTATTTTTACATTTGCTTTTGCTGTTAGTCCCTTAATGGTCACATTGCCGGTGAAATTTGGTCTGACTGGATTTGGAAAAGCATATACATTCTCAAGGTCATCTCGAGCAGCTGTTGAAGTTCCGTTGAAAGCAACCAACCCATCGTTAGTTGCAAAATAAACTTTGCCACTTGAGTCATCGATTGCAATATCTAATACGTTATCTGAAGGTAAAGGAGAATTATCCGAAGTAAAACGAAACAGGGTTTCTTGGCCATTTGATGACAAATAAAACACCCCTGACGTAGCAGTAGAAATCCATTTGTTATTTGAGCCATCTACTTCTATATCAGTAATTGATTGTAAAAACAATAACTCTTGAGGAACGCCATCTTCTAGGATAATAATTGGCTGAGCATCTGTTTCTGCACCCGATTCAAAAAAACTTCCAACGCTGTAAAGTACACGAAGTCCCTTTCTAGTCCCTATCCACAATCTATTTTGGTTATCAAAAACAAGTGCTTTAATGTCTGTTGTAGGAAGATTCCCGCTTCCAAGTCCTTCTCCAATTTTGTTAAATTGATTGGTAGTAGGATTGTATCCAATCAATCCATTTTCTACAGCTCCAAAAAACACATATCCTGTTCGACTTACTGCTACTTTACTCAATGCTAACTCACTTTCAGCATCAATGATGTTAGAAATGTCAATGGTTTGAAATTGACCGTCGGGAGTTAGCTTTAAAAGACCGTTATCGATTTTTGATTGGACAAACCAAAGATTCTGTTCTCTATCAAAATCAGCTCCATAAACCCTAATTCCCTCATCTTCATTTTCTAATGCAATATCCATCGGACTATTGGTTTCGTTATATAGGATAGAGGGCTCCTGACCATTTAATTTCAGTAGCCCTTTTTGATACGAACTCATATAACTGACAAACGGATTCTCTGGATTAATTTTTACATAAACCAAATCATTTACATCGTTAACTCCTAATTGATTAATAAGCGAATCGTATTTAATATTTTTCCAGGCTTCATTTTTAAAATTGCTAATTCCCTTTCTTGTTAAGGGAAAGGGGTTAAACGTTAAATCTACATCTCCATAGGAAACCCATAATTGCCCCGGTGAAGCATCAATAGAAAAAGGTTGATTATAAAGTGGGCCCGCAGGTAGGACTTGAAAAGCTTCCTGAGGTGATTCAGGAACTACTAACATTCCTAGAGTAGAAGTTCCTAAATAAAATATATTATTAAAATAAAACCCCGATTGTAAAGTGTAATCGTAACCCATTAAATTATTTACTTCAGCTAATAAGTTATATCCTTCCTCAAAAGCTTGAACAGTATTTTCTGTTGTAATGGTTAATATATTAGATTGGACTCCAAAATCAATAACACTAGACGAGAAACTATCGATTTCTATAAATCCTAAATCAGAGTCTTGTTTAAATAAAATATTCGTGTTATTTAACACATAAAGCTCGGTTCCTAATGTTTGTATCCCCTTGTATCCTCCTAATGAACTTGTAGTCCATTCTTGATAATCAATAATATTTTCGTCGTTAACCAATGCGCTTTTTATTCCGTTATTGGAAGTGGAAGCGTAAATTAAATCTCCAAAAACCGTAGTTTGTGTAACAGCTATCTGCCCCCCTAAATCTCCTATATAGTAGGTGTCTCCAAACTCTAAAGCACCCATATTATAGACAGAAATACCATATCCCGTTGAAATATAAAGCTTATCATTGTATTCGTAAAAATGATTTATTTGTTTACTATCTGGAGGAATCGTGAGTTTTTCTCGTATGTCAACTACTTTTAAAATATTTTCATCTCCATCGATCACAATTTCTATTAAACCATTTTTATAACCTACCACATAAAGCCCATAATTTTCACTGTAATATGCTGTTGTTATTTCCTTACCTGAAAGGCCATTTATTGTTGAAATCGTTTCGGTTTCCTGAGTGGATAAATCGTAGATAAATATCGAATTTTCTGCAGCAGCATAAATTTTATCATTCCCTTGAGAAATACTTTTTAAAGATGCATAGGAGAAATATCCCGTCCAGTTATTCTCAAAATTTTGCGCCTGCAAAAAAAAGACCTGCATCACTGCTATAATACTTGCTATTTGCTTCATATATAGATTTGTTCTATCAGTATAACACGCTAAAATACTATTTATTTTAAATTAGATTTAAAAAGAAAAAGGTTGCCTTAAATTGGCAACCTTCCCCATATTAAAAATAGCGTGAGTTAAACTACACCTTGAGCAATCATTGCATCTGCCAACTTAACAAAACCAGCAATATTTGCACCTTTTACGTAATCTACATATCCGGTTTCGTCTTTACCGTATTTTACACAGGCGTCATGAATATCGTTCATGATCGTGTGTAATTTAGTATCTACTTCTTCTGAAGTCCAACTTAAACGAAGTGAGTTTTGAGACATTTCTAGGCCAGAAGTAGCAACACCTCCTGCGTTCGATGCTTTCCCAGGTGAAAATAAAATTTTAGTAGTAGTAAAAACCTCAATTGCTTCTGGAGTACAAGGCATGTTAGCTCCTTCACCAACACAGAAACAACCATTATCGACTAATCGCTGAGCTTCTTCTTTATTTACCTCATTTTGTGTTGCACAAGGCAAAGCAATATCACATTTTACATTCCATGGTCGTTCACCGGCAATATACTCTGCAGTTGGATATTGACTTACATATTCACTGATTCGACCACGTTTTATATTTTTCAAGTTCATTACATAGGCTAATTTTTCTTCATTTAACCCTTCTGAATCATATATGTAACCACCTGAATCAGATAATGTAACAACTTTGCCGCCTAATTGCATTGTTTTCTCTGCTGCATATTGGGCAACATTTCCTGATCCAGAAATAGCGACTGTTTTTCCTTTAAAAGAATCTCCTCTTGTGGCTAACATGTTTTTTGCAAAGTAAACATTTCCGTATCCTGTTGCCTCTGGGCGGATTAACGACCCCCCGTAAGAAAGACCTTTCCCCGTTAAAACACCTGTAAACTCGTTTTTAAGTCGTTTATATTGGCCAAACAGAAATCCAATTTCTCTACCTCCAACGCCAATGTCTCCAGCGGGAACGTCTGTATTTGGCCCAATATGTCTTGATAGTTCTGTCATAAAACTTTGACAAAAACGCATGACCTCAGCATCTGTTTTCCCTTTGGGGTTGAAATCTGAACCTCCTTTTCCACCTCCCATTGGAAGCGTCGTTAAACTATTTTTAAAGACCTGTTCAAAACCTAGAAACTTTAAAATACTCAGATTTACCGTAGGATGAAAACGCAATCCACCTTTGTAGGGTCCTATAGAAGAATTAAACTCGACTCTGTAACCTCTATTTACTTGAATTTCTCCGCTGTCATCAGTCCAAGGTACTCTGAACATTAAAACTCTTTCTGGCTCTGCCATTCGTTCTAATAATTTAATTCCTTGATACTCTTTATTTTCCTCTATAAAAGGAATAATTACTTCAGCAACTTCAGTAACAGCCTGTAAAAATTCAGGCTCGTTCGGATTCATTTTTTCAACTTTTGAAATGAACTCTTTTATGCTATTATTCATAAAATTTAATTTATTGAAACAGTTAGTATTATTTTTTTGCAAATATAAGCCTTATCTAAAAATTGCCCCATATTTTTTATAATAAAAGAACTATCCTAATTTTAAAAAACATACTAATATCGTATAATAATTAACCTATTGCCTGACGTAAATCTTCTATTAAATCATCTTTATCTTCAATCCCAACACTCAATCTAATTAAAGAATCAACAATGCCTGTTTTTTCTCTCTCTTCTTTTGGAATGCTCGCATGAGTCATACTTGCTGGATGACCCGATAAACTTTCTACACCTCCTAAACTTTCTGCAAGTGTGAATATTTTTAAATTTTCAACTATTTTTTTTGCCTGATCGTAGCTGTCCCCTTTTGTAGTAAATGATATCATACCTCCAAAATCTTTCATTTGAGACTTTGCAACCTCGTGGTTTGTATGATGTTTAAGCCCTGGCCAGTAAACCTTTTCAATTTTCGGATGACTCTCAAGATATTCAGCAACGGCTCTTCCGTTGATGCAATGACGCTCCATTCTAACATGTAACGTCTTTATTCCTCGAAGTAATAAAAAACTATCTTGGGGCCCACAAACTGCACCACTTGAGTTTTGAATAAAATAAAGGCGATCCGCCAATTGTTTTTTCTTAACAACCAAAGCTCCCATTATAACGTCACTATGCCCTCCTAAATATTTTGTAGCACTGTGCATCACAATATCGGCACCTAATTCAAGAGGTTGTTGAAGATAGGGTGTTGCAAAGGTGTTGTCTACACCTAATAAAATTTGATGTTTTTTTGCAATACTTGCAGCTTTTTTGATATCAATAATATTTAACATGGGGTTAGTTGGAGTCTCTACCCAAATTAATTTAGTGTTTTTAGTCACAAATGTTTCTATGTTTTCAGCATTTTTCATTCCTATAAAATGAAATTTAATTCCAAAATTTGCGTAAATCTGAGAAAACAGTCTATAGGATCCACCATACAAATCGTTTGTTGAAATAACCTCATCTCCGGGACGAAGTAATTTTAATACCGCATCTATTGCAGCTAATCCGCTAGCAAATGCCAAACCATAGTTGCCGTTTTCTAAACTGGCAAAACTCTTTTCTAAAGCAGAACGAGTTGGATTGTGGGTTCTTGAATATTCATAACCTTTATGCCCTCCTGGAGTACTTTGAGCATAGGTTGAAGTTTGATATATAGGTGGCATTACTGCTCCATAAGCCTTGTCGTGTTCTTGGCCTCCGTGTATAGTTTTGGTATTGAATTTCATATAAAATTATTTAGAAAGCGAAAATAATCATTTTTAAAATTATATTAAAAAAACAGCAAATAGTATCAAGGCTCAAAAAAGTATTTATATTTACTTTTTATGTTGTTGTAACTCACTAAAAATCGAAATAGATTAAAAAAATTATTATAAACTATGAAAAAAGTATTCTACCTTTCGACTTGCGACAGTAATAAAAGAATTTTAAAAGAATTAAACTTATCTAGCAAATTCATCAAACAAGATATAAAGATCGAGCCTATAAGTAAAAAAGAACTCGAAAGATTATATGAATTCACAAATAGTTATGAGGAGCTGGTAAATAAACGTTCACGATTGTATATTAAAAGAAAATTGAAAAGTGAAAAAATAAAAGAAGTAGATTTTAAAAATTTAATATTAGAACATTATACTTTTTTGAAACGACCTGTTTTAATAAATGATGATCAAATTTTTATCGGAAATAGTAAGAAAATAGTTGCAGCTGCACTAGAATCTTTATTGTAAAATTTTAGTTATTTTTGACAACTAAAAATTATCATGACTAAGCCATTACTTATTGTATTTTTTTTAATTGGATTTTGCAGCTTCTCTCAAAACGATTCTATAAAATTTAAAAATAATGATGTTCTTGTAGGTGAAGTTAAAACACTGTTAAATGGCACCTTAACTATGAAAACATCCTACAGTGATAAGGATTTTAAGATTGAGTTTAAGGAAGTTTCTGAAATTTACCTCAACCAAACTTTTGTAATATTGTTATTGAATGGTGAGCATTATCTTGGCACAGCAAAAACGACTAAGGCCAATATTTTAGAAATAAGAGATACTAAAGGATTTGTTTTTGAAACAAATCTCGAAAACCTTTCGCAGGTTAAAGAATCCGGAACAAAATTTTGGAGCAGGTTTAAAGGAAATATAGATTTAGGTTTTAATTTAGCTAAAGCAAACAACGCAGTTCAGTTTAACCTAAATAGTGCCCTTATGTATGTTGGTAAAAAATGGAACTTTAATGCTAGTTATGGCAATACCATTAACAACCAAGATGAAGTAGATATCACAAAAAGAATACAGGGAGACTTAGATGCACAACGATTTTTTGTTAATGATTTTTTCGGAATTGCTCAAGTTTCATTTTTATCAAACACAGAACAAGCTTTAAAAGGAAGAACGACGAGCCTGTTGGGAATTGGCAAATATATTGCGCGAACCAATAAACTTTATCTAGGACTAAGAACTGGATTAAACTATAATATTGAAACCTATTTTGATCCCACAGTGGACAAAAACTCAACGGAGGTAAACCTTGGAGCAGGATTAAATATGTTTGACTTTAATGACTTTTACCTAAGCACTGATGTCATTGGCTATTATAGTTTAACCGAAAGTGATCGTTTTAGATTTGATTATAATATCAATCTAAAATATGATATGCCTTGGGATTTTTATATAAAATTTGATTTTTCATTAAATTATGATAATCAACCAGCAGATACAGGTAGTGAATTTGATTATGTGTTCAATAGTGGTTTTGGCTGGGAGTTAAAATAAATAAATCCCCCTATGAATCAACGAAACCTTGCATTTCTTGCAGCAACCGCTACTAGTGTTATTTACGGTATCAACCATACGATCGCAAAAGATTTAATGCCATATGTAATTGAACCTTATGGGTTTATTTTTTTACGTATAAGTGGAGCTGCTGCTCTTTTTTGGCTATTTAGTATAGGGTTTCCTAATGAAAAAATAGAAAAGTCTGACATGTTGCGTTTTGTAGCTTGTGGATTGTTTGGAATGACAATCAATATGCTGATGTTCTTCAAAGGATTGAGCCTTTCAACGCCAATAAATAGTTCAGTGGTAATAACGCTAGTTCCTGTTATATTACTTATACTGTCTGCGGTTTTTTTAAAAGAAAAGATTACTTGGCGTAAATATGTAGGTATTGGATTAGGGCTTTTAGGAGCGTTAGCCTTAATATTTTTTGGGATAAAGAAACAAAATAACGCGCCAAATATTCCTTTAGGAAATATCTTGTTTTTAATTAACGCTACATCATACTCCATATATTTAATAATTGTTAAACCTCTTGTTAAAAAATATCATTCTATCACCTTAATGAAATGGTTTTTTTTAATAGCTTTTGTGATTAATTTCCCTGTTGGATTTAACGAATTTGCTGCAGTTCATTGGCAAGCGTTACCTTTACTTATTGTTGGGAAGTTGGCATTTGTAGTAATTGGCACTACTTTTTTTACCTATCTTTTCAATATATACGCTTTAAAACAACTACAACCTTCGACTATAGGAGCATTTATATATTTACAACCGGTTATCGCAGTTATTTTCGCTGTAATGATGGAAGCTGATTCTTTAAATCCGCTCCGGATAGGTTCAGCAATATTAATTTTTGTAGGCGTATTTTTATCAACCCGAAAACCTAAAATTGCTTAACTAAGTTTTTAGGAAATTGATTGAATTTTCTAGTGTCTTCCTTTGTTAGAATTTTAAAATCTGCTGTTGTTTCTAAATCATCTAATATTGAAAAAAGCTTTTCAGGTAAGTCTCGTAACTTTCTAGTTTGAAGATCGATCCAACCTCCCATCATATTACAACGTGCCATGTTTTTTCCCTCATGATTGTAAAAATTATGCTGAAATTCAAAATACATTCCATTTTTAGAAATTCCTTTCAATTGAAGAGACACACGAATGGGTTCTCCTGGAAAAATCTCTTTAAAATAAAACATATGTTCATAAAAAACTACAGGCCCAATGTCATTTTTTACCATGTTCTGTTGCCCAAAACCGTTTTCCATCATATAACTCAAACGCGTATGACTCATAAAGTTAATATAGCTACTATTGGCTAAGTGACGATTTGCGTCTAAATCGCTCCATCGAACTTCAAATTCTTTTGAATACATCTTTTTTTTTTCAAAAATAAAATTCTTTTTTGAAGTATGAAGCGTATTTTTTTTACTTTGCTAAAAAAAATGCCGATTGTAAATAGTATTTATACGCCTTCTTTTTTTTATAAGAACGGACATTTTTCAACGATATACTCAGCAAAACTAAGAGTCCCTCCTGGTTTAGTTCAGGAAAGAGAACGGATAATTTTACCTGATAATGATTTTATTGATATTGATTGGTCTTTTACCAAAAACCCTTCTGGGAAAGTAGCTATTTTATTGCACGGTCTTGAGGGAAATGCTCAAAGAACATATATTAAAGGTGCTGCCAATGAATTATTAAAAAACGATTATAATATTGCTGCAATGAATTACAGGGGGTGTAGTGGCGAAAATAATTTAGCCTATCAATCTTATCATTCAGGAAAAACAGACGATTTAGAATTTTTAATAACTCATATTTTACAAAAGGAAGTCTATCGGGAAATAGTGTTGGTTGGTTTTAGTCTAGGAGCTAATTTGTTGTTAAAGTATTTAGGAGAACGAGATGATCACCCCAAAGAAATAAAAAAAGGAGTGGCAATATCAGTCCCAATAAGTTTAAAAGGATCATTAGAAAGTTTAAACGAGCGAAAAAACTGGCCTTACAGAACTGTGTTTTTAAAAAGCTTGCGTAAAAAATACAAACTAAAAATGAAGCAATATCCCGATAAGATGTCTGCAACAGAATTAAAAAAAGTTAGAACTTTAAAAGATTTTGATGATATTTATACTTCAAAAGCACATGGATTTAAAAATGCGTATGACTACTATCAAAAAAACAGCAGCAAACAATTCTTACCAACCATTAAAATTCCTGTCTTGATTTTAAATGCAAAAAATGATAGTTTTTTAAGTACTGATTGTTTTCCATTTGAAAATGCAGAACGTTCAAAGTTTATATATTTAGAAACTCCTACCTTTGGAGGACATGTAGGGTTTCATTATACCAACGAAACATATTACAGCGAAAAAAGAACCGTTACTTTTTTAAATGAAAAGCTATGACCAATGAAAATCAATTAATAATCGCATTAGGATATTGTATTTTTATGCTAATCATTTTCTTTATATATTTTAAATATCCACCTAAAAAAATTAATTATTTTTACGGTTACAGAACGAGACGGTCTATGCAAAATAATGAGACTTGGTCTTTTGCCAATAAGTATGCTGCAAAGCTTTTAATTAATTTTTCTGTCTATTCGTTTTTTATTCCGCCTTTCTTATATTTTCTCTATCCTAAAAATAATTTTATCATAACAATTATAATTCATACCGCGTTAATACTTTCCGTTTTGTATTTCACAGAGGCACAACTCAAAAGAAAATTTAAAGAGAAAGATCATCATAAGATATCTAACTAATTTACTCCATTGTATTTTAGTACCTTTGACTTATAAAATGGCAATTATATGATTAAATCTATGACCGGATATGGTAAATCGGTTATCCAGTTACCAACCAAAAAAATAACGGTAGAAATAAAATCTTTAAACAGCAAAAATATAGATTTAAATACAAGAGTTCCCTCTTCTTACAGAGGGAAAGAATTAGAAATTCGTAAACGTATTTCTAAATCGTTAGTGCGAGGAAAGGTAGATTTTAACTTATATGTTGAAATTACTGGCGAAAAAACATCTTCAAAAGTAAATGAAGTTATTGTAAAACAATATATGAAGCAACTAAAAAGTATTGTTGCTATTGGAGACGTAGAGCTAATAAAAATGGCTATAAAAATGCCAGACTCTATGAAAACCGAACGAGAAGAAATTGATGCGAACGAATTTGAAAATATTTTAGACGCTGTAAATAAAGCTTTAATAGCTATTAACAAATATAGATCTGATGAAGGGAAGGTGTTGGAAAAAGATTTTAACATAAGAATTAAAAATATTTCAGAATTATTAACTAAAGTTATAGCCATTGATACTGATCGGATCGCTATTGTTAAGGACCGCCTTCGTAAAGCGGTTGAAGATTTAAAAGAAGCGGTAGATGAAAACCGTTTTGAACAAGAGCTGATTTATTATCTTGAAAAATATGATATAACAGAGGAAAAAGTACGTTTAAAAAATCATTTAAACTATTTTAACGAAACGCTAGATTCTTCAGATTCAAATGGTAAAAAAATAGGTTTTATATGTCAAGAAATTGGAAGAGAGATTAATACCATAGGATCAAAATCCAATCATGCTCCCATGCAACAATTGGTTGTGCAAATGAAAGATGAATTGGAAAAAATTAAAGAACAATCCCTAAACGTTTTGTAATGGCAGGAGGAAAATTAATTGTTTTTTCAGCACCTTCAGGAAGTGGAAAAACTACCATTGTACAATATTTGCTTAAACAAGAAAAATTAAATCTAGATTTTTCGATTTCTGCAACTTCAAGAGAACCCAGAAAAGGAGAGATTCACGGCCAAGAATATTATTTTATAAGTTTGAGGCAATTTAAACAACATATAAAAAAGGAAGACTTTTTAGAATGGGAAGAAGTGTATCGTGACAATTTTTATGGAACCTTAAAAAAGGAAATAGAACGAATATGGGAAAATGGTAAAAATGTTATTTTTGATATCGATGTTGTTGGAGGCCTTAGGATTAAGAAGAAATTTCCTAAGGAAACGTTGGCTGTTTTTGTAAAACCTCCCAGTGTAGACGAGCTAAAAATCAGATTAAAAAAACGTAAAACCGAAAGCGATGAGAAAATTAATATGCGAATTGCTAAAGCCTCTGTCGAATTAGCCACTGCACCACAGTTCGATTTTATTATAGAAAATAACGATTTAGATATTGCATTAAATGAAGCTGAAGAATTAGTAGAAAAATTTATTCATGAAGGAAATGAATAAAAAAGTTGGTTTGTTTTTTGGGAGCTTTAACCCTATCCACGTAGGGCATTTAATCATTGCAAATCATATGGCTGAATTTTCTGATCTTGAAGAGGTCTGGATGGTAGTTACTCCTCACAATCCTCATAAAAAAAAGAAAACCTTGTTGGACGATGTGCATCGATTAGCAATGGTTCGAATTGCAACTGAAGATTTTCCGAATTTAAGAGCTAGCAACATAGAATTCCATCTTCCGCAACCAAGTTTTACCGTGAATACTTTAGTTGCACTTGAAGAAAAACATCCAACTATAAATTTTTGTTTGATCATGGGAGAAGACAATTTAAAAAGCTTCCATAAATGGAAAAATTTTGAGCTAATCTTAGATCGGTATTTTATTTATATCTACCCAAGAATTTCAAAAGACGATAGTGAAATAATGTTATCTAATCATTCAAAAATAATAGAAGTAGCTGCACCAGTAGTAGAAATATCTTCCACATTTATTAGAAAAAGTATTAAATCAAACAAAAACGTCAAACCTTTATTACCACAAAAAGTTTGGGAATATGTAGACGAAATGAATTTTTATAAATAACGCTCCTAAGAACTTATTTTGTAGAGCCTGTTATTATTATGTATTTTTGAGTTAAATATTATTTTATGTCAAGTAAACCAAAGTTTGCTGTTTTTGGTGGAGGAAGTTGGGCAACAGCTATTGTGAAAATGTTGTGTGAAAATTTAGAAGAAGTAGGATGGTACATGCGAAACGAATCAGCCTTAAAACATCTCCATAAACATAAACACAATCCTAATTATCTAAGCTCTGTTGAGTTTGACACCTCAAAACTAAAACTCAGTAACGATATTAATGAATCGGCCACTTATGCCGATTATCTTATTTTTGTAATTCCCTCTGCATTTTTATATAAAGAACTTGAATTACTTACTGTCGACATAAAAGACAAAGTAATATTTTCTGCTATCAAAGGAATTGTGCCAGAAACCAATTTGATCGTTGGAGAACATTTTTGTAATTTTCAAGAGGTACCTTTTGAAAACATAGGAGTTATATCGGGCCCTTGTCACGCAGAAGAAGTTGCATTAGAACGCCTTTCTTACCTTACTATTGCTTGTGCAGAAGAATTAAAAGCACAGGTGGTATCGCAATCCTTAAGCTGTGATTATATAAAATGTAAAATAAGTGAGGATATTATTGGTACGGAATACGCAGCAATGCTTAAAAATATTTATGCCATTGCAGCTGGAATAGCACACGGATTAGGCTATGGAGATAACTTTCAAAGTGTTTTAATGAGTAACGCTATTCGTGAAATGAAAAAATATGTAAAGAAAGTTTATAAGATGAAACGAGACATTAATGGCTCTGCATATTTAGGCGATTTGTTAGTGACTGGCTACTCTACCTTTAGTAGAAATAGAATGTTTGGTAACATGATTGGCAAAGGATATACAGTAAAAAGTGCACAAATGGAAATGAGTATGGTGGCTGAAGGGTATTATGCTACCAAAAGCGCATATCAACTAAATTTAGAGAAAGAAAATAATGCCAAGACTCCGATAATAAACGCTGTTTATACTATTTTGTATGAGGGTGGAAATGCTAAGGATATATTTAAAGATCTCACTAATAAATTGGATTAATTCATACAGTAAAAACTCCATCAAAGGTTTTCGCTACACAGCTAATACACAATCTTGTCCCATCAAATCAATAAATACCGTATTGTTTTCTTTGACGCTATAAGGCTTAAAAATAAATGTCTTGTCAAAAAGTTGTCCTTCAGCAAAAAAAGTGACGATATACTCATTGGTAAATCCTAAAACCTCCTCTGTAATCATTTCTACTTTCGCTCCCATATGAGGCGGCAAATCTCCTAAACCATGGCGTAAGGTAGAGGTTTTTTTATTTTTATAATTGCCTCTTGACATCACTAAAACAGACTCTATAATATCTTCGCGATTATTAACCACATAAACATTCCAAGTTTTAGCTAAAAAATCTTTGTCCCACTCTTGAGTCGCAAGCACTTGAATTTTTTCGACAACTGGAATTTTTATATCTTTTTTCATCTTAAAAAAATTTTAAGATTATTGACTTTTAAACTGCTCTAGAAAACGAACGTCGTTTTCACTAAACATGCGAATATCTGGGATTTGGTGCAATAATAAAGCAATACGATCAATCCCCATACCAAAGGCAAAACCCGAATATATCTCAGGGTCTATATTACAGTTTTTTAAAACATTTGGGTCTACCATACCACATCCCATAATTTCTAACCAACCAGTTCCTTTAGTCATTTTATAATCTGTTTCTGTTTCTAAGCCCCAATATACGTCAACCTCTGCACTTGGCTCTGTGAAAGGGAAGTAAGAAGGTCGTAAACGAATTTTAGATTTCCCAAACATCTCAGTCGTAAAGTATTGTAATGTTTGTTTTAAATCTGCAAAACTCACCCCTTTATCTACATACAAACCTTCTACTTGATGAAAAAAACAGTGAGATCTTGCAGATATAGCTTCGTTTCTAAATACTCTACCAGGCGAAATTGTTCGAATGGGAGGTTGGTTGTTTTCCATGTAGCGAACTTGCACTGAAGAAGTATGGGTCCTTAACAGCACATCCGGGTCTTTTTCGATAAAAAAAGTGTCCTGCATGTCTCTGGCAGGATGATATTCAGGGAGATTTAAAGCTGTAAAATTATGCCAATCGTCCTCAATCTCTGGCCCTTCAGAAACATTAAATCCAATCCTCGAAAAAATATCTATAATCTTATTCTTTACAATAGAAATTGGATGTCTGGACCCTAACTCATTTGGTTCTCCTGGGCGGGTTAAGTCTCCATAACTCCCCTTTACTTCTTCTCCTTTGGACAACACTACTTTTTGCGAATTAACTTTTTCTGTTGCTTTGGTCTTTAGAAGATTAATAGTCTGCCCAAACTCTTTTTTTTGGTTGTTGGGAACATTTTTAAACTCAGCAAAAAAATCGTTCAATAGCCCTTTTTTTCCAAGATATTTTATTCGGAATTGCTCTAACTCTTCTAGTGACTTTGGTGAAAATGTCTCTACATCAGCTATGTGCTCTTTTATTTTTTGAATCATTCTTAATTAATTACAACTTCACAAAATTAAACTATTACTAGGTCTAGCACAACAAAATAAAGAGAAAAGAGCTTTGTTGTGTACTGTTTTTTTTATTATTCCACTACTTTTTTCTCTAAGAAGTAATTAACTATTGCTTCTTTCATTAAAACCGTCTGCTCACCTGCTTTTAATGAAGGGAGTTTTTCTAAAACTTTATAGTGTGGCCATCCCTCTTTATCAAAATAATCAAATTCATAGTATCCAAAAGGTTCTAATAATCTACAAATAGCAATATGCATTAAATTAATTTTATCATCCTTACTATATTTTATAGACAAATTACCCTTTTCTTGTAATCCTATAATATATATTATCCCGTCAAGATCTAGTGTTTCTCCATCGGCAAACTGGTTGCTCAAATGCAAAACTACGTCGTCCCACAGTCGTTTTAAGTTTTCGTCTCTAGCCATAGTTTTTTAATTAAATAGCGTATTCAAATATTATCAATCATTTAATTACATCGCAAAGATAATGTATCTTTATCCTAAATTTATAAAATGAACTTATTAGACATTATCCTTGGAATTATATTGATTTTTTCTTTTGTGCAAGGTATGAGAAAGGGGCTTTTTGTGAGTTTAGCTTCTTTTTTAGGGTTGGTGTTAGGGGTTTTTGGAGCGATTTATTTTTCGGAATTTGCAGGTAGTTATATAAATAATTGGTTCTCTTTAAGTGAGGAAACAACGTACTTTACTGCAAAACTAGTAACTTTTATAGTCATCGTTTTTGTCATTAATTGGGCGGGGAAGTTTCTAACAAAAATTGCAGATTTTGCTTTCTTAGGTCTCTTTAATAAAATTCTTGGAGGAGTTTTTAATATGCTATTTTCTGCTTTTATTGTCAGTGTAATTTTTATGTTTTTTAATCAGTGGAATACAACTGATTATGTGATTTCTAGTGAAAAGAAAGAAAATTCTAATCTCTATAATCCTATTGCAGCTCTAGCGCCTTTAGTGCTTCCAGATTTAGTTGAAGATGTGAAAAATATAAATATTCAAAAAAAGATTTTAAATATCAACCTGTCTGAAGAAAAAGAATAATTTTATAATTCTTTTAAATCCGTCAAAGGAATCCAGCCTTCTTTTCCATTAGCAATTTCTATAAGCCCCCAATCAGTGTCTTTTTCTAGGATTTGAATTTTGGTCCCCTCATGAAGTATAAACGATATTTCGCTCCCTAAGTTCGGGGCTTCTCTTACATCAGAGCTTGCAGCAAAAATTATTGCAGGTTTATTATTAATCGCATACTCATAAGTGGAAAAAGCCATGGAAAGCGACATCCCTAAAAGAAGTATTAAAATAGCAGAAGAGATGAAAAAGAAACGCTTTTTTATTTCTGAATATGAAAAATAATATATCAAAAAAAACACTACAAAAATAACCCCTAAAAAAACAGAAGCATAAGCCCAACCGTCAAAATTTAGTTGGTCTGATATGGTATGATACCATTTGTAAAAAATAGTTTTTGGTAATGGCTCGATGGCGTCTATCCTTGTGTTTTCTGCAAATGATAAGTTGTTTTTTATATCACGATTATTGGGAGCCAATAACAAGGCCTTTTCATAATAATAAATACTTGGGCCAACATTATTTAGTTTATAATGAGCATTCCCTAAATTGAAATATAATTCTGCAGAATGGCTTTTGTGATCTAAAATTTTCATCCAAGAAAATACGGCCTCTTGATATTTTTCAGCTTTGTACAACGATTTTCCTTGCTCAAAAAGGGGTGCGTTTTGAGAATAACTGTGTACTGTAATTATCATTGCAATCAGGAATATAATATTCCTATTAAATGTCAAATATGTTAAAAATTTATTTTTCATTATTGAAGTTGTTTGTCAATATTAGAAATAACTTTTACTGCTTTGTCATAATCTTGTTGGATGGCAACGTCAGAGGTTGGTGTATATCTTGCAAATTCACAGCTTTTTAAAAGTGCTTCAAAGTTTAAAACAACTTCGTTTTCTACATCTCTATCAGAAAGTAATTCTGTTATTTTTTCTTTTGAAAATTCAGAAGTAACAATTGCTAATTTGGCTTTTAAATAATTGTGTAGTGCTCGCTCTAGGGCTTCATAAAAAAATGCTTGCTTCCCTAAATTTTTTCTGGCTTCCGATAAATATTTTTTAGCCAATCGTGTTGCTTTTCTATATCTTCTGCCCTCAATATCGTTGAGTCTTTTACGTCTTGTATTTCCTGTTAATATTATGATTGGGATTAAAAAAAATGGGATTCCTAGCAAGCACCAAAATTTAAAAGTTTTAAAAAAAACCGGACGATTTATTGGTGTTAATTTTGTGGAGGTCTTAATGTATTTAAACTGGTCATTTGTTAAAGAAATAACATTCTCATTACTTAAGCTTTTATCTTTTTCATTAAGTTGATTGGGTACAGGACCATTGACAACTTGTACCACAATTTCATCAGATAAAATAGTTTTATACTCATTCAAAGCTACATCGAAATATGAAAAAGTAATGGGTCTAATTGGATAACTACCTTTAAACTCTGGAATTACGGTATAGGTGTCGCTTATAAAGCCATTCATCCCCTTTGAATTAACAATTATTTTATTAGCCCTTACTGGTTCATACACCTCCAATGAATTTGGAAGATTTAGAGGCGGAAGGTTAAATAATTTTAAATTTCCTGTACCTTTTACTTTGATTTTTAATTCTAAAGCTTCATTGGCATCTAACGTTTTCTTATTAGTGGATATGCTAAAGTCAAAATTTCCCACCGCTCCTGAAAAGTTATCCGGTTTACCCTTTACTGGTAATGGTTTAACATTAATAGTTCTTTTACCTGCAGAAATTGTTCTATTAACACGAGCCATTCTTCTTCGGCCAAATATATCTCTAGTAGTTCCTTGAACGTCAATAGGGATGTCTAATGTTAAAGGTTCAATAGTTAATTCTCCCGTTTTTTGAGGGTATAATACTGCTTTTCTCAAGACCACATAGCGATAAGGCTTCCCTTTATAGGTGGTCTCGTAAATTTGTTGTTCTCCCTTTTCTTCTATATACTGACTCCAAAAATCCTGAAATTTTGGAGTGTCCAATTCTTGCCAACTTCTTGTAATACTTACATCATTTGAAACATATAATTTATAGATAACTGTAATGGCTTCGTTTAAATAAGGATTTGTTTTTGAGACCTCTGCTATTAAATGAACATTTTCACTGGCTACATAATCTGCATTATTACCGTCTTTAGGTTTTGTAACAGCTTCAGTAATAGCTATCTTTAAAGGAGTGGTTTTATATATTTGGTCATCAATTTCGATAGTAGCTTGATTGATACTAAACGTTCCTTGTGATTTAGGTGCCAGAAAATAGGAGTATGTTTTTGAATAACTCCTTTTTCCATTTATCCAGGAATTACTAATCGACTGATTTGGCCCTCCAACAACATTAAACCCCTTAAAATTTGGTGGTACAAAATTATCTCCATCTTCATTCATTTCAAAATCAATACGCAAACGCTCATTAATTCCAAGTGTTTTTTTACTTGCTTTTGCTATGAACGAAACTTGGGCTTTAGCAAGGCCAAAACTCAGTATAAAAAATAATATGAAAATGGATTTTGTGCTCATTACCAATCTTTTTCAGATTTTACTTTCAACCCTTTTTGCTTTTTGGCATTTATCTTTTCTTGAACCTTTCTTTCTTCGTTATTCATAGCCTCTAACAAGTTTTTAACCTGTTGAGGAGATAACTTTCCTGGTTCGGTTGGTTGTTGTTGCTCTTTATCCTCTGGCTTGTCAGGTTTTCCCTTATCTTTATTTTCGTCACCCTTTTTTTTATCTTGTTCTTCATCTCCTTTATCCTGTTCATCTTTTTGTTCACCATCTTCGCCATCCTTTTTATTATTTTCGTTTTCCTGATTTTTCTCTTCATCTTCGTCCTTCTTATCCTCTTGATTATCTTTATTTTCATCATTGCCGCCATTTTTTTCTTGGTCTTCCAGTAATTCTTTTGCTAAAGCATAATTATAACGTGTTTCTTCATCTTTTGGATTGTTTCGCAATGCATTTTTATAGGATTCAACTGCTTCTTTATATTTCTTCTCATTCATAAAAGTATTCCCTAAATTATGAAAAGCTTTATGTTTATCCAATTTTGTGTCAGCTACAGCTGCTGCTTGTTTAAAGCGAGACATCGCAACTTCATTCATTTCTTTATTATAATAAGCAGTTCCTAAATTATACTTTCCCGTATCTTCATTTGGATTTATAGAAATTGCTTTTCGATAAGCTGCTTCAGCTTTAGAAAAGTTATCATTTGCCATTTCATAACTTGCGTCCGTTAGAGCTTTTTTAGACTCCTTTAGAACCATTTGCTTTTCTATCGATATCACCTGAGCGACTAGAGAAAAACTTAAGTTAAAAACTAGAAAAAGACAAAATGTATTGAGTCTTAATTTATGTCTATTATGTTTAAAGTTTTTAGTCTTCATTAAACAAGTTTAATTTTTTAATCCAAGCTGTTTTTCTCTCCAATAATACTAATTCAAGGACTAACAGAAAAATTGATATTCCTAAAAACCATTGGAAACGATCTTTAAAATCTGTAAACTGTTTTGCTTCAAATTCTTTTTGATTCATCCCGTTTAAAATAGTATTTACTTCTTCTATTACTTCACTAGTATTGCTCCCGTTAATGTATTTCCCATTTCCTTTTGATGCGATTTCATTTAACTTATTAGCGTTTAATTTGGTAATAACTTGTTGATTTTTCTTATCTCGCTTATAATACTGAAGTATTCCATTTCTTTTATACGGTATGGGACCTCCTGTTTCAGTCCCTACTCCAATAGTGTAAATTCTAATCCCTAAATTAGCGGCTTCATTCACAATTTCTGAAACATTTCCTTCATGATCTTCTCCATCGGATATGATAAATAATACTTTATTTACCTGGTCTTCGTCATTGTAATAGGTTTCTGCCATTTTGATGGCTTCTGTGATTGCTGTTCCTTGCGATGATACCATGTCGGTATTCATACTATTTAAAAATAACTTAGTCGTTGAGAAATCTGTAGTTATTGGCACTTGAGGGAAAGCACTCCCTGCGTAACCAATTATTCCTACACGATCTCCTCCTAAACTATTAATAATTTGAGTGATTAACTGTTTGGATTTATCGATACGATTTGGAGCAATATCCTCGGCCAACATACTTTTTGAAACATCAAGAGCGAAAACCACATCCACTCCTTCTCTTTTTATGGTTTCTATTTTTGTTCCAATTTTAGGATTGACTAAAGCTAATGTTAGACTGAAAATTGCTAACGAAAGAATAATTAGTTTTAACCAAGATTTAAAAAAAGAACGATCGGGACTTAACTTCTTTAGAGCAACCTGAGAAGCAAATTTCCTTTGGGTATGCTTTTTCCAAATAAATACCAATAAGAAAGCTACTGTCAAGCCAATGATAGCAAAAAGTAAATAAAAAAATATGGGCTTTTCTAATTGATACATTCTAATTCATATTAAATAAAACTTCTAAATACGGAATACCTTAGGAACAACTCAAAGAACAACAAACTAAAAGCTAAAAGGACAAATGGCCTAAATAATTCATCATAACTTGTATATTTAGTTTCTTCAATTTCTGTTTTTTCTAATTTATTTATTTCTTCATAAATTTCTTCTAGTTTGGTGTTACTTGTAGCTCTAAAATATTTTCCTCCTGTTGTATTAGCAATTTCTAATAATAAATCTTCATCAATCTCTACTTGAATATTTCCATATTGAAATGATCCATCAGGGAGAATCGCAATTGGAGACAATGCCATACCGTTTGATCCTATTCCTATGGTATACACTTTAATTCCAAATTCGACAGCCAATTCACTAGCTATTTTTGGATCAATAAATCCTGAATTGTTAACCCCATCCGTTAATAAAATTATTACTTTCCCTTTTGCTCGACTTTCCTTAAGCCGATTAACAGCTGTTGCTAGACCCATACCAATAGCTGTTCCCCCCGTGATAATCGTATTGTATTTAATGCTTTTTAAAGAAGAAAGGACAATGTTTTTATCACTTGTTAAAGGTGTTTTTGTATAACTTTCTCCAGCATATTCTACCAATCCCAAACGATCGTTTGGTCGCGCTAAAATAAACCTAGACGCCACCTTTTTTAACGCCTCCAATCGGTTAGGCTTTAAGTCTCTGGCTAACATACTTGCAGAAACATCGATTGCAATTACAATATCAATTCCTTTAGTGGTTTTAATCCGTGTAGACTCATCAACCGTTCTCGGTCTGGCCATCGCAACTATTATTAGGGTCAATACGATTAGACGAAGTATAAATAACAAAGGGCGAACTTTTGCCAACCAGTTTTTAGAAGTGTCAAACCCTTTTAAACTTGAAATTTTTAAAACAGCTGTTTGTTGACTTCTTTTCCAAAAAAACCAAATCAATAACAAGGGAAGCATAAATAGCAACCAAAAAAAGTCTGGATTTACAAATTCAAAATTACTGCTCATTTTTTTTAATGTTATTTTGAGTAACTTCTAGCTCAATTGAATTAATAATCCGGTCTTTTATGTTTTCAGCAAATCGACCATCATCTTGGTAAACGACCAGAATTTCTTGCAATCCGTTTTCTTGTGCAAACAAAAGTAACTCATAGGAGCTCTTTTTCTTTAATACTTTATTTTCTGAAGCTTCTAAATAGAAATCTCCATAGGCTCTTATTCCTTTAATCCCATTTTCTGTTTCAAAATCATCTCTTTTTACTAGTAGGTTTTTGGCACCTAATTTTTCTAATAAAACCAAAGACATGTCTAGTGAAGGTTCCAAGCCTAACTGTTGCTCTTGGTTGAATTTTATAGAACTTACTCTTATAAAAAAAGGTTCTTTTATTTCACCGAAGGTAAAAAGGCTTTTACGTTTTATAGCAGTACTTTTAAAGACTAAAGAATCCTCCACCCTAACTAAGACCTGAGGGGTTTCTAATACGATTAAAGGGGAGCCGTATTCGCTTTTTATCCACCTCCCCTCCGAAAGGTTTCGCATCTCATTACCCAATGTTTTATCTTTTAATTCATCAAACCCTTTGATACTTCCAAAAATTAATATAGCAACTACAACCGTTGCTAATGCTCCTAAAGCAATTTTAATTCGCTTATTTTTTAATTCTTTTTTGCGCAATTTTTCGAGGTATAATTGATTTTGAAGTAGTTCTTCTTCAGTGGGCTCAGGAATGATTTCTTTTGTTTCATTAATGATATCTTCAACGACCGCTCGATCAACTTTTGCCTGCCCCTCTTGTTCTTTCATTTTAGCAAACTTAATTAAGTCGGCGCGGGTTAAAATTTTATTAATCTTTTTAATTGTTGCATTATCAAAATCGTAATTTCCAGAATCTTTATGTAAAGTCAATCGTTCAATTAGTTCTTTACTGGTGCTTTCTAGAGCAGAATCGTCAACTTCTCTTCCAATATATGTTTTTAGAATTTCTGTTAATGAGGTGTAATATCGTTTCGAGTTATTATTTTTTAGAAAAAATGAATGATCTAATTCTTGTAGGGCTTTTATTGCCTCTTCATAGGGTGGCAATTGTTGTTGAGTTTCTTCTCTTTTTCTTTTTTTTCTTTTTAAATAGAAAAATCGTCCTAAAACTAAGAAAACTAAAATTGATAGTATCCATTGAAGTGCACTGTAGAAGTCAAAATCCTGTGCCTCCACTTCAAAAGCTGGTTTGATGTGAAACATTTTTTGTTGGGTGGTATCAACGACTACATTTGCCACTTGAACTTGAACTGAATCAGTATTAAAAGGCTCATTATTAATAACAATCCTTTGAGAGGGAAGTGTGTAATTGCCAGAATCAAACTGAGTTAGTCCGTACTTTTTTATCAACCTTATTTTATCTTGATATCTTGTAGTGTCTGGCTCATAGGACTCAATAACTTCCATAGGGTTAAATGATTGTCCTTCTGGGAAAAGTACTAAATCCGTAGAATCGGTTTCCACTTGAATGGAATAAATAATTTCTTCTCCAACACGTATTTGGGCAGTATCAATGGACGAAATAACTTGTGCATTAGTCATATAGCCAATAAAGAATAAAGACAATCCCAAGATGTTTTTTAAAACATATTGATTTGAAATCTTTTTAATTCGTAGCTTACTTTCCATTATCAATGGTTATCTGTTTTTGAAATAGCCCAACATTTTTTTTACATAACTTTCATCTACTCGACACGTCAACGCTCCTGCCCCACTCTTTTGAAATGATTCTTTAAAATAATCTGCTCTATCCTGATAATAAGAGTAATAATGGTTACGAACTCCTTTTGAGGAGGTATTCACTAATACTAATTCTCCGGTTTCTTGATCTTCCATTTGAACCACTCCAAGATTTGGAATCTGCTCTTCATTTTTATCAAAAACTCGAATCCCAGTAATATCATGTTTCCCCGAAACAATTTTTAATGTATCTCTGTAGGAGTCAGTTAAAAAATCCGATAATATAAACACAATTGCTTTTTTCTTGATTACTTTAGAAAAGTATTTGAGAGCCATTGCGATGTCTGTTTTTTTACTATTGGGCTTGTGTTCTAATAATTCTCTTATAATTCTTAGAACATGAGACTTTCCTTTTTTGGGTGGGATAAATAACTCAATTTCATCCGAAAATAAAATTAAGCCTATTTTATCATTGTTTTGTAGAGCTGAAAACGCCAAAGTTGCAGCAATTTCAGTAACAATTTCATTTTTAAATTGACCGTCCGTTCCAAACATTTCAGAACCACTAATATCTACGATTAACATTAACGTTAACTCACGCTCTTCCTCAAAAACCTTGATATATGGTTCGTTGTAACGAGCCGTTACATTCCAATCAATAGAACGAACATCATCACCAAATTGATATTGGCGAACTTCACTAAAAGTCATTCCGCGGCCTTTAAAGGTACTATGATATTCGCCACCAAACATATGATCGCTCAGGCGACGTGTTTTAATTTCGATTTTTCGTACTTTTTTAAGGAGTTCCTTGGTATCCATTTCTTAAGTCTGTAATGCTTGTTAAAACAAGTTTTTTCAATATTGGTTAGTGTTAAGAATCTACTTTATTTGGATTCTAAGGCACTTCAATTTCGTTTACAATCTTATTAATAATATCTTCTGAAGTAATATTTTCTGCTTCCGCTTCATAAGTAATACCAATACGATGGCGCAACACGTCGTGAACAACAGCTCTTACATCTTCTGGGATGACATAGCCCCTACGTTTAATAAACGCATAACATTTCGATGCAGTCGCTAGGTTAATACTTCCTCTTGGGGAAGATCCAAAACTAATTAGGGGATTTAATTCTGCCAAATTATAATTTTCAGGTGTTCTGGTAGCAAAAATAATATCTAAGATATATTTCTCTATTTTCTCATCCATATACACTTCACGAACTGACTTTTGTGCTTTTAGTATTTGAGCTAAAGAAACAACTTGATTTACTTTTTCAAAACTTCCTTTTAAGTTTTGACGAACTATTAACTGTTCTTCAGCTAATTGAGGATATTTTATGACTGTTTTTAACATAAACCGATCCACTTGTGCTTCTGGTAATGGGTAGGTGCCTTCTTGTTCGATTGGGTTTTGAGTTGCCATTACTAAAAACGGGCTGTCCAAAGAAAATGTTTCATCACCAATGGTCACTTGCTTTTCTTGCATTGCTTCCAATAATGCAGATTGTACTTTTGCAGGAGCACGGTTGATCTCATCTGCCAATACAAAATTAGCGAAAATAGGTCCCTTTTTAATACTGAAGTCATTATCCTTCATATTGTAAATCATCGTCCCAACCACATCAGCAGGGAGTAAATCTGGTGTAAACTGAACTCTGCTAAAATCACCGTGGACTGCTTTTGCCAGAGTATTAATCGCTAAGGTTTTTGCTAGTCCAGGAACTCCTTCTAGTAGTATGTGTCCCCCTCCAAGCAATCCTATTAACAGACGTTCGACCATGTGTTTTTGGCCAACTATCACCTTGTTCATTTCCATAGAAAGGATATCTATAAAGGCTGATTCCTTCTCAATTTTTTCATTTAAAGCGCCAATATCTAGCGTTATATCTGCTTGCTCCATGTCTTATTTTATTTAATAAACAGTTGTTTTGTTATGGATTGCTAAATTCAAAAATTAACATTTAAAACCTTGTTAATAATTGGTTAAAATTAGCCTTTAGATTTAAAGGGTTAAAGCGCTTTAAATACGTATTTTTCTTTATTAAATATCGGGTTATTTTAATAAAAAAAAGCCTCTTTTTGAAAACTTTATGATTATGAATACAAAAACTGCATTAATAACAGGTGCATCCTCCGGAATTGGTATGGCGACGGCTATCGTATTGGCTAGAAATGGAATTAATTTAATCCTTTGTGGAAGAAGGCAAAAGCGCCTCGAGGGATTAAAAAGTGAATTGGACCCCTATTGCAATATTCATACGTTAAATTTTGATGTTCGCGATAAAAAAGAAGTGTTTTCAAAAATTGAATCACTCCCAGATGCTTTTTCAACTATTGATATTTTAATAAACAATGCTGGAAACGCACACGGATTAGATACTATCCAAGACGGAAATTTAGAAGATTGGGAAGCGATGATCGACATCAATGTAAAGGGATTGCTTTATGTAAGTAAAGCGATACTTCCAAAAATGCTTCAAAAAGAAAGTGGACACATCATCAATATTGGATCTACTGCTGGAAAAGAAGTCTATCCAAGAGGGAATGTTTACTGTGCTAGTAAATATGCTGTAGATGCGATTAACCAAGGAATGCGAATCGATTTAAACGGAAAAGGAATTAAAGTAGGAGCCATCAATCCAGGAATGGTAGCAACCGAATTTAGTGAGGTGAGATTTAAAGGCGATTCCCAAAAAGCAACTAAAGTTTACCAAGGATTTACTCCATTGCAAGCACAAGATATTGCTGAAATAATTTGGTTTACCGTTACCAGACCTGCACATGTGAATATTGCCGATTTAACCGTAATGGCCTTGGACCAAGCCTCTAGCACCATCGTAAACAAGAAATAAATTATGATTAACAAACGCCTTTTAATTAAAAACTTACTTGCTCACAACGATGAGAGTAGTTTCTATGATAAAAAGCGAAAAATTGATTTAGGCTCAAAAGAAGGGAAGGCAAAATTTTTAAAGCATGTTTGCGCACTTAGTAATAGCAATCCAAAAAACAATAGTTTTATTGTAGTGGGTGTGGAAGATGAGGCAAATACAATTAGTGGAGTTGACTTTTTTGATGACAGTAAAATCCAAAACCTCATCAATGCTTATTTAACCAATCCTCCTATTATTACTTACGAAAATGTGCCTTTCCCAAATTTACCCGAACACAAAGTAGTTGGGTTAGTAACCATACGGCCTACTCAAAAGATAACATCTCTTAGAAAAAATATTTGGAAGTATTGGGGAGGCTCGATTTTTATGCGAGATGGTAGCATTTCAATGCCAAAAGATTTTGATATTGAAATCAAAGATGTCAATTCAGAAATTGTAAAAGCCATCGAAACCAAAGCCAAAAACAATATTGAGCATACCTTGGATGGAGTGATTAATTTTATCAACAAAAAACATAAGGATTTACCTTCATTTTATAATGTTTTTAAAGAACAGTTTGTGGTTTGCTGGGCGGGAACTATCAAAAAAGTAAAAGACGATACTTATTATTCTAGGGTAGATATCGAATTGATTAACGAGCAAGTTCGTTTGTTTTATTCTAATTTAGATGAAGTGAGTATTCGCTTTACTGAAAATGAATTTCGAATTATTGAATATGTTCATTTAGGTTTAAATAATCAATACAAATATTATCCTTTAGAAGAAGTGATCATTTGCTTTAATGAAAACGGATCGTACCAAATGGATACTATTTTATTGTTTAACCCTCCTCAATTTAATAAACGAACATTATATCATATCTACAATGCCAATAATGCTATTATTGAAAAATTGAAAAAAAAGATTCCTTTAAGTACTGCTGAACAAAAAGATTTGAAAAGTCTTCCTGCAACTTATTTAATTTGTTTTTTAAATGATTTCACCGATGCAAAAGATAGATTAATGGAGGCCAAACCCTTTTTAAAAAAACAGAACGGAAGTATCTATAATTCCTATAAAGAGACCGCTCGTATTTTACGAAAAATGAAGTACAGTTGAAAAAAAAATAAAAGAAACACGAGCAGTTTGATAAAAAAAAGCCTCTAAATAATATATTCAGAGGCTTTTTGGTTTTATTTAAAAATCGGTTATAAATCGAATTTAATTCCTTGTGCTAAAGGTAATTCGTCTGAATAATTTACCGTATTGGTTTGTCTACGCATATATACTTTCCAAGAATCCGATCCAGACTCACGTCCACCACCTGTTTCTTTTTCACCTCCAAAAGCACCACCAATCTCAGCACCTGAAGTACCGATATTTACATTGGCAATACCACAATCAGATCCAGCATAACTTAAGAATCTTTCAGCTTCTTTCATTTCATTGGTCATAATCGCAGAAGACAATCCTTGTGCTACTCCATTTTGGATATTGATAGCATCCTCAACATCACCACTATATTTCATTAAATATAAAATTGGAGCAAATGTTTCGTGTTGTACGATCTCAAAATGGTTTTCTGCTTCAATAATTGCTGGTTTTACATAGCAACCACTTTCAAATCCTTCACCTTCTAAAACACCACCTTCAACTAATACTTTGCCTCCTTCAGCTTTTGCTTTTTCGATAGCAGCTAAATACATATTCACCGCATCTTTGTCGATTAATGGTCCCATATGCTTAGTTTCATCTAAAGGATTACCAATTACAATTTGTCCATAAGCACCCACAATTGCATCTCTTACTTTATCGTAAACAGATTCGTGAATAATCAATCTTCTGGTTGAAGTACAACGTTGTCCAGCAGTACCCACCGCACCAAATACTGCACCAGGAACCACTACTTTTAAATCGGCAGTTGGTGTAATAATAATAGCATTGTTTCCTCCTAATTCTAATAAAGATTTTCCGAAACGTTCTGCAACTGTAGCTCCAACAATTCTACCCATACGAGTAGATCCTGTAGCAGAAATTAATGGAATACGAGTATCAGTCGTCATCATTTCACCTACTTTATAATCTCCATTAATGATACAAGAAATTCCTTCTGGAAGGTTATTTTCTTTTAAAATAGCTGCTATAATATTTTGACAAGCTATCGAGCAAATTGGTGCTTTTTCTGAAGCTTTCCAAACACATACATCTCCACAAATCCAAGCCAAAGCTGTGTTCCAAGACCAAACCGCTACTGGAAAATTAAATGCAGAAATAATCCCTACAATTCCAATTGGATGCCACTGCTCACGCATTACGTGTCCTGGACGTTCCGATGGAATGGTTTGACCGTTTAACTGTCTTGAAAGACCCACTGCAAAATCACAGATGTCGATCATTTCTTGAACCTCTCCATAACCTTCTTGTAATGATTTCCCCATTTCGTAAGAAACCAATTGCCCTAAAGGTTCTTTTAATTCTCTTAATTTGTTTCCAAACTGACGAACAATTTCACCTCTTTGGGGAGCTGGAACTTTTCTCCATTCTTTGAAAGCAGCTTGAGCCGTATCGATTACTCGATCGTAATCATCGCGTGAAGTTGTTGTTACTTTTCCTATTAATTTACCGTCAACAGGCGAATATGACGAAATCATATCTTCTTCCGAAAACCAGTTACTTCCTGTAGAAGTCCCTTTGTTTATTTCGTTAACTCCTAATTTTTCTAATGCACTTTCAATTCCAAATGCGTTTGCAACAGTAGTCATATATTTATTGTTTTATTATTCTAAAATGAGTGTGCAAAGGTACGTATTCCTTATAAGATTTTAAAGAATATTAAAAAATGAAAAAGTTCCTAAGAAAATTAATTTAGTCGCCTATAAATCGAGGGTCTGTATCCATCACTGTTCCACAATTATCACAGGTTCTTAATTCTTCTGAAGTATAATAGGCTTTAAAATGAGGCTGAAAATCTTTTTCTACATCCTGTAATTCAAAATAAACTTCATACAGCTTGTGATTACAATGATCACAAAACCACATTAAACCATCTTTAAGATTTTTACCTTTTCGAACACGTTCTACGACCAATCCAATAGATCCTTCGTCTCTTCCTGGAGAATGAGGTGTGTTTGCTGGTAATAAAAACATATCACCGGGACCGAGTTTCATTTCTCGCTTTTGGCCATCTTCTTGGATATTCACTTGAATGTTTCCTTCTAATTGGTAAAAAAGTTCTTCTGTTTCGTTAAAATGATAATCTTTCCTGGCATTCGGCCCTGCAACAATCATCACGATATAATCTTCAGAAACTACATATAAGTTCTTATTTGCAACAGGAGGTTTTAACAAATCTCTATTGTCTTCAATCCACTTATTTAAATTAAAAGGTTTTGCAATAGCCATGGCCGTAAATTTATATTGATTTAGGTAAAAATACGGTAAATGGTTGAATTGAAAAAGTGAGTACTGTTTTCCTTTAAAGTCAGAAGATTTTTTTAAGATAGCTCTACATTTTTTAGCTATCCGGTTTTAAAATTAACTTAATAATGTAAAATAACATTCATGTTAAACCGGCTTTAATCAATTTGCTTATTTTAGTTGTATGAAAAAAAGTTTCTTATCTATTGTTTTATTATCATTACTAGTACTATCATGTAAACAACCGAAAAAAGATTTAGAATACAATTACTTATTAAATAACTGGAAGTTTTCTCAAGAAGGAGATTCTATTTGGAAACCAGCATCTATTCCTGGGACTGTCCAAACCGATTTATTAAATATAAGTGAAATTCCTCATCCATTTATTGGCACAAATGAAGATTCTATACAATGGATTTCAACAAAAAATTGGAGCTATAAAACCCCCGTCTCAGTTACAGAAGAAACACTCTTAAAGTCAAAACATTTTTTACGTTTTGAAGGCTTGGACACCTATGCTGACATCTATTTAAATGACCAGTTTTTATTAAAAACCAATAATGCCTTTAGGAGTTGGGAGGTGGATGTAAGTGATGTATTAAAGCTTGAAAACGAATTAAAAATCATTTTTAACTCTACCGATTCTATTGAAAAAACAGAAGCCGAAAAACTAGATTACGAACTACCAGAATCTCCTCGAGTTTTTACCCGTAAACCACAATATCAATACGGATGGGATTGGGGTCCTACTGTTAAAACAATGGGAATTACTAAGGACATCGCTCTTGTTTCCTATGATAAAATTCGTTTTAAAAGTGTATATCTAAAAACTAATTCCATTTCAGAAGCAAAGGCTGAAATTTCTGCTGAATTAATCATCCACACTCAGGTTCAAGAAGAAGTCATTGTTCAAATAACCAATAATGATACTCAAGAAATATTTGAATCTATTATTACTGTTATCCCTGAGAAACAAGAATATAAAGTCCCGTTTTCAATAAAAAATCCAAAACTATGGTGGACTCACAATTTAGGTAATCCTTATTTATACAATATTGATGTGGAGCTTTTGAATAAAGGGTTTCAAAAAACTTCTTTTACAAAAAAACTAGGAATTCGGTCTATCGAATTAGTCACCGATAAGGACTCTATTGGAGAGCGTTTTTATTTTAAACTCAATGACAAACCGGTTTATATGAAAGGGGCTAATTACATTCCGCAAAACATATTTCTTCCGGAAGTTGATCAAGGAAATTATGTAAAATTAATTAATGATGTTGTAGACTCCAATATGAATATGCTCCGTGTCTGGGGAGGTGGCGTTTATGAAGACAACTTCTTTTACCAACTTTGTGATGCAAAAGGTGTTTTGGTTTGGCAAGATTTTATGTTTGCTTGCGCAATGTATCCAGGCGATGAATTGTTTTTAGAAAATGTAAAACAGGAGGCCATTGAAAACGTAAAAAGATTGCGGCAACATCCAAGTATCGCATTATGGTGCGGAAATAATGAAAATAGCGAAGGATGGCATCGTTGGGGCTGGAAAGATGATAAGACCAAAGCGCAACAACAGAAAATTTGGAAGGGGTATGATGCTGTGTTTAATCAAATTCTACCTCAAGTAGTGGATAGCTTGCATTCTTCTGTTGTTTATTGGGAAAGTTCTCCTAAATTTGGTCGAGGAGATAAAAGATATCAATTTGAAGGCGATGCCCATGATTGGTGGGTGTGGCATGATAGCTATCCTTTTGAGCATTTTGAAGAAAAAGTGCCTCGATTTATGAGTGAATTTGGATTTCAATCCTTTCCGAGTTACGAAACCATTCAGTATTTTTCAGAAGAAGATTCAATTGATATTAATCATCCATCTTTAAATAATCATCAAAAACATGCTAGAGGTTTTTCTTTAATTAAGGAATATATGGAACTTGATTTCCCTGTTCCAGTTAATGGAGACGATTATGTATATATGAGTCAGGTACTTCAAGCATATGGAATGACCAAAGGAATTTATGCACACCGTAGAACAAAACCCTACAATATGGGCACTTTATATTGGCAATTAAACGATTGTTGGCCTGCAGTTTCTTGGTCGAGTATTGATGGTTTAGGCAATTGGAAAGCGTTACAATATCAAGCAAAAAAAGCTTTTGAAAATATAATTATTTCAACCACTCAAACAGAAAAAAACGTGGCTATTTATATTGTAAACGATACTTTTTCTGAAGTAAAAAACACCTTAGTGGTTAGTCATTTAGATTTTGACGGGAACCCCTTTTATAAAGAAGAAATTGCTTTTAATAGCCCAATAAATAGCAGTGAAATCGCTTTTAATTATGACATTTCAAACAGAGAATTTGTAAAAGAAAATTCCTTTTTAAAACTAACTTATGGAGATGCTGAATCCTATCATTATTTTTTAAAACCAAAAAATTTAAATCTAAAAAATCAACCTATAGATATTGAAATAAAACAAAATAATGAAGGGTTTTCAATCAGATTAATATCTAAAACATTACAAAAAAATGTTTTCTTGTATTCTAAAACGAAAGGAACTTTTAGTGATAATTTTTTCGATGTATTGGCTAATGTTCCCATAGAAATTCAATTTAAAACAACCGTTAAAACAAAGCCAAGGATTTTATTAAAAACGCTTAATCAATTCATAAAAAACTAATGCAGAAAGTATTTTATTTCCTAATATTAATCAGTACAATTTTAGCTTCCTGTCAAAATCTAGAAAACAAAAGTTTGGAACCTTTTCCTTCTTTAATTCCTATGCCTAATAAGGTTGAGATTATTGAGGGTGTTTTTAATTTAAATAATAACACAAGCCTTTATGTGGATAAAAAAAATTTTAATGCTGGTGAGTTTCTTATTAATTATATTGAAAACGGAAGCACTTTTAAACTTAATAAGTCTTCAGAAGATAAGGCAATTGTTGTAATTAAAAGAAATGAAAACCTATCTCCTGAGGGATATACTTTAACGGTTTCAGATGCTGGAATTTTAATCAATGCAAAAGATGCTTCTGGGGCTTTCTACGCTATTCAAACCTTACGCCAACTAATGCCATCACAATTAGAAAAAACCAATGGTTTTCAAGAAAAAACAATTTCCATCCCGCAAGTAATTATTGAAGATACTCCAGCATTTAAATATCGAGGTATGCACTTAGATGTTGGGCGGCATTACTTTCCAAAAGAGTTTATAAAAGAATATATCGCTCATATGGCCATGTTAAAAATGAATTATTTTCATTGGCATTTAACCGAAGACCAAGGTTGGCGAATCGAAATAAAACAATACCCTAAACTAACTGAAATTGGAGGATTCCGAAATGAAACACTTATTGGGCATTATAACGATACTCCAATTACCTACGATGGGACAAAATACGGCGGTTTTTACACACAAGAAGATATAAAAGAAATTGTAGCTTTTGCAGAAAAGCATAAAGTTACTATTATCCCAGAAATAGAAATGCCAGGTCATTCGCAAGCGGCAATTAGTGCTTATCCAGTATTAGGCTGTACTGGTGAACAAGTGGAGGTAGCAAAAACTTGGGGAGTATTTGAAAACATTTATTGTCCCAATGAAGAGACTTTTACTTTTTTAGAAAATGTGTTGACCGAAGTGATGGAATTATTTCCTGGAGATTATATTCATATTGGTGGAGATGAAGCTCCGAAAACACAATGGAAAAAATGTTCGCATTGCCAAAAGTTAATTAAAGACCTTGACTTAAAAGATGAGCATGGTTTACAAAGTTATTTCATTCAAAGAATGGAAAAATTTCTAAATAGTAAAGGCAAAAAAATTATTGGCTGGGACGAAATTTTAGAAGGAGGATTGGCGCCTAACGCGACCGTAATGTCTTGGCGAGGAACCCAAGGAGCTATTGATGCCGCAAAAGAAGGTCACGATGTGATATTAACACCTACTTCTCATGCGTATTTTGATTATTATCAATCTAACAAAGAAAATGAACCCTTGGCTATAGGTGGTTTTTTACCTCTAGAAAAAGTGTATCGTTTTAATCCCATACCACCAGAGTTAAATAAAGAGGAAGAAAAATTTGTCCTTGGTGCTCAAGGAAATGTTTGGACCGAATATATGAAAACAGAAGATCAAATAGAATATATGATCTTCCCAAGAATACTAGCAATGAGTGAGGTAGTTTGGAGTGGGTCTACCAAAAACTTTGATGATGACTATCCTGATTTTCTTTCAAGAACAGAAGTTTTTAACGAGCGGCTTCAAGGACTAGAAATAAATTATGCCAATCATTTGTACGAAATTGAAGGTACTATCATTAATGAAAAAGGAGAATTAAAATATCAGTTATCAACACCTATTTCTGGCAAAGAAATTCGATATACAATGGATGGTAGCAAGGTTGATTCTTCCTCTAAATTATTCAACCGAGGTATCATGATTACTGATAATGCAACAATACAAGCAGGAGTATTTAAGGACAATCAATTGGTAAGTAGTGTTTTTTCCGAAACAATAAATTATCATAAAGCAATAAAAGGCAATATTACTATAAACCCAGCTCCTCATGCGTCGTATAACGCAGGTGGAAATCAGGCATTAATTAATGGAATTCATGGAAGTGATAAAAGATATGGAGACAAAGAGTGGTTAGGGTTTTGGGGAGATGATGTGGAGATTAAAATCGATTTAAATAAAGAAACAACCATAAATTCAATATCAACCCGTTTTTATAATACTAATGGGCAATGGATTTATAGTCCTAAAAAGATTGAAATAGCGTATTCGCTGGATGGAAAAAAATATCATTTGTTAAAAGAAGTAGAACTATATAGTACTGACCGTATTGTTAAAATCACAGCGGAATTTGACGCTGTAAATGCAAAATATTTAAAGATATTAGTCCCCAATTATGGAGTAATTCCTGAAGAAAAACAAGGTGCTGGTAATAAAGCTTGGACCTTTATTGATGAAATTATTGTAAAATGATTGTAGAGATTTGTGCCAACTCTTTCGAAAGTGCCATGGCTGCTCAAAGCGGAGGAGCAGACCGCATTGAATTATGCACGCAACTAGCTGTTGGTGGATTAACACCGTCGCATCATTTAATTAAAAAAGTGATGTCGGAACTTTCCATTCCCATTCATGTGTTAATTAGGCCTAGAAAAGGTAATTTTTGTTACTCTAAGGAGGAATTAAATATCATGAAAAACGATATTGAATTTTGCAAATATTTAGGTTGTTCGGGTGTCGTTAGTGGTGTTTTAGAATCAGATTTAACAATAGATTTATTTGCTACAAAACAGTTAGTTGAAGCAGCAAATGGACTTGATTTTACTTTTCATAGAGCATTTGATTGTGTGAAAGATCCTCTAGTATCATTAGAAAATTTAATAGATTTAAAAATTAAAAGAGTTTTAAGTTCTGGATTAAAACCCAGTGCAATAGAAGGGATTTCTTTATTATCTGATATGAATAAAATAGCAAATCAACAAATTGAGATTATGCCTGGAAGTGGTATTAATTTAGGGAACGTATTGCGATTTAAAAATAAAGGGTTTACTAGTATTCATCTTTCTGCAACACAACAACCAGAAAAAAAATCAGCTTCTTTTTTTGAAGGAGGCACCGAAGGAGTATCAGATGAAAAAACAATCCGAAAAATTATGTCTTTAGTTTCCTAAAATTAAATACTCCAATTTTTATAAGGCACTCTACTTAATTGAGAGTTATAATAACAGATATCTCCTGTAACTTCTTTTCCGAGCCAATCTGGTTTTTCGAAACTTTCATTTTCTTCAGATAATTCAATTTCAGCAATAATGAGCCCTTCATTTTCTGCAGAAAATTCGTCTACCTCAAAAATATGATTACCTACTTTAATTTCATAGCGTATTTTTTCAATAAGATTAGGTTCGCATAATTCTATTAGTTGTTCAGCCTCTTCTACAGCTATTTTTTTTTCCCACTCGAATCTAGAAGTCCCTTCTTTATTGGAAATTCCTTTAATGGCAATATAAGCCTCCTTTCCTTTTATTCTAACCCTAACGGTTCGTTCTTTATGAGTATTTAAAAAGCCTTGTACAATGCGAGTTTTTTTATAGGCCTGCTCTTTATACTTATCTGATACTATTAAAAATTTTCTTTCAATTTCTATCATATTCATTTTCCGTAAAAACGGAAATCTTTTAATTTATAATTCACAAATAATTATCTAAGATATTATAAATTTATAGGATGAAGGAAGAACTTCTCCAAAGAAAAATAATACATGTGGATATGGATGCATTTTATGCCTCCGTTGAGCAATTGGACAATCCCGAATTGAGAGGAAAACCTGTTGCTGTTGGTGGAACATCAAAGCGAGGGGTGGTTAGTGCTGCAAGTTATGAAGCTCGAAAATTTGGAGTTCGTTCTGCCATGAGTAGTGTGATTGCTATGCAAAATTGTCCGGACCTCATATTTGTAAAATCTAACTTTAAACGATACCATGAAGTATCGGATCAAATTAGAAAAATATTTTATGAATTCACTGATAAAGTAGAGCCTCTATCCTTAGACGAAGCTTATTTAGATGTTACAGAGAACAAAAAAGGAAATCCAAGCGCAAGCTTAATTGCAGAAGAAATTAGGAAAAAAATAAAAGAAAAAACAGGCTTAAATGCTTCAGCTGGTATCTCTATCAATAAATTTATAGCAAAAGTAGCGAGTGATATCAACAAACCCAATGGGCAAAAAACAGTACCTCCAAGTGAGGTTATTGATTTTTTAGAAAAGTTAGATATCAAAAAGTTTTTTGGTGTTGGTAAAGTAACGGTTCAGAAAATGTATCGCCATGGTATTTTTACTGGTAAAGACTTAAAAGAAAAATCTAATGAATATTTAGATGAACATTTTGGCAAGAGTGGACGGTTTTATTACAACGTTGTAAGAGGCAAACATTTTAGCGAAGTAAAAACCTCTAGAACTCGAAAATCGCTTGCAGCAGAACGTACTTTTAGCGAGAATATCTCTTCTGAAATATTTATGATTAAAAAACTAGAAGACATTGCAAAAGAGGTTGAAAATCGCCTTAAAAAAAGTAAAGTTGCGGGAAAAACGATTACCCTTAAAATTAAATACAGTGATTTTACGTTACAAACTAGAAGCAAAACGTTGCCCTATTATATTTCAGATAAAAATGTAATAGTCGAAACTGTTAAAGAATTGTTATATCAATCGACTATGAAAAACTCGGTACGGTTGTTGGGAATTTCATTATCGAACCTCAACACCGATAAAGGAAAACCTGCTAAAAAAAAGGTGGTAGCAGTTCAATTAAAATTCGATTTCTAATTAAAATTATAAAATTTCATATGTAAGAAAATTACTTAAAATTATTTTTTAACCCAAATAACTTACATTATGAACACAGTAAAAATTTTAAGTTTTGCTTTAGCTAGCACCACTTTATTCCTTTCTTGTAAAGAGGAAAAAACAACCTCTAAAGAGATAAAAAAAACTTCCGTAAACGAATTAGCAATTGTCGATACTGCTATTATTGAGCAAAAAACTTCAAAAAAGAGTGATTACTTGTATGTTACTTCCGTTTCAGGCCTAAGTTTAAGGGAGTATGCAAATTTACAGAGTACAAAACTTGCTATTATGCCCTATGGCACTAAAGTAAAAATTATTTCTTTCCAAGAAAATCCAACCATGAAGGTGGATGGCATACAAGGAGGAATGAATCAAATTGAATACAATCACAAAAAAGGATTTGCTTTCAATGGCTACCTTTCAAGATACTTCCCCCCGGAAAAAGGAATATCATTTGAAAAATATGGTGAAGAATTAAAATTAAAATTTCCCAATGTAAACTATTCTGAGAGTAAATCAGGAACTGTAAGTAACCCTATTATCACTGAAAAACTAATATTACCAAATATTCAATGGCATGAAGCTTTTTATATGGCGCAACAATTATTTAAATTCCCAAAAGAATTTGAGTTTCCGTCTTCAAAAGGAAAAGAGAAAGAAGTGAAATTAGAAAAAAGATTTAAAAAAGATAGTGGGGTGAATGAATTGCAAATAAATAGAAAAGAAAACAAATTGATTAAAATTGAATATCATTACAAAAATAAAGGGTTTACAAAAAAGGTAGCAATCTATAAAGAGGGAGGGGAAATGGTTATTTCAAATATCGAGGAGCTTAAATAAGTTTCTAATAATGGAATTTGAAAGCCAATTCTGTTGAGCTTCTACTTTTTTATGAATCTGAATTAATCATGCTATTTATTGGTGCTTTATATTTGCATAAAAAATGTTAGGAAAAGGAACAAAACTTTACAGTATATTACGATTCAAATGTCCACGATGTCATGAAGGAGATTTTTATAAGAATCATCCCTACAGCTATTCAGGAATGGGAAGAGTTAACGACTATTGTTCAGAATGTCGCCTAAAATATAATATTGAACCTAGTTTCTTCCAAGGTTCGTATTATGTAACCTATGGTTTAGGGGTCGCGCTCTTTATATTAATTTGGATTTTACAATTACTCTTTTTTCCAGATGTTGGTCCAGGAACTTTATTAATTTCGATATTAATATCGCTCCTTTTATTTTCTCCTATACTGTATGCTCTTTCAAAGATTATCTGGATTAACTTTTTTATTAAATACGAGAAAGACCCAAAAAAAAAGTAAAAGGAGATTTATATAAAGTCTTATATTGATTTTTTTTGCCTAACTTCATTAAGCAATTAATAAAAAGATTGTAGCTTTATAATATGATTGAGATTTTAAAAAATAATTACGGTCATCTATTTGAAGATAAATTAATCGAGGAGATTAATACGATTGGAATTCTAAAAAAAATTTCTGAGGGGCAAAAATTAATTGAAATTGGGCAGTACATTAAATCCATGCCCCTGTTAATTAGTGGTGCAATAAAAATAATGAGAGATGATGGTGATGGCGAGGAATTATTATTATATTTCTTGGAAAGCGGCGAAACTTGTGCCATGACATTAACCTGTTGTTTAGGTCAGACCAAAAGTAAGATTAGGGCGATTTCTGAAATTCCCACCGAACTCATCATGATACCAATTGAAAAAATGGAAGAATGGACTAGCAAATACAAGTCATGGAGAAATTTTGTTTTTGAAAGTTACCATAACCGGCTCATGGAAATGTTAGAAACTATCGATTCTATAGCTTTCTTAAAAATGGATAAACGACTGTTAAAGTATCTAGTAGAGAAATGTAAAATCACGAACGACCATACCGTCAATAACACACACCAAGAAATAGCTAACGAACTGCACACTTCAAGGGTTGTTATTTCAAGATTATTAAAAAAACTTGAAAATCAAGGAAAAATTGAACTTAACAGAAATAGCATAAAAATTATAAATTTATAAACTCAATAAATTTATTTTTATTCTTTTACTAAAATTAGGACTAAATTTTATTTCATATGAAATATCCAAACCATATTAGCATCGATGGCTTCAAACACGTATCTTACCATACCACCACTTTTTCAGAGAAAGAAACAATTATTAAAAGTGAGTCTTATTTTAATAAGCTAGACAAGAGAAGATCGGTTAGAGATTTTTCAGATAAATGGATCCCCAGGGAAATTATCGATAATTTAATTAAAAGTGCTTCAACAGCACCCTCAGGAGCACATAAACAACCTTGGACTTTTTGCGCGATTTCAAATAAAGATCTGAAGTCTAAAATAAGAAAAGCGGCTGAAATAGAAGAAAAAAAAAGTTATCAATCACGAATGAGTGAACGTTGGAAAAAAGATCTGAAACCTTTAGGGACGAATATGAAAAAACCATTTTTAGAGATTGCACCTTGGTTGATTGTGGTTTTTAAAAAACCCTACGATTTAGGTGAAGATGGTGCTAAAGTAAATAATTATTATGTAAATGAATCCGTAGGTATCGCTTGTGGCATGCTGATATCAGCCATTCAAAACGCTGGTTTAGTTACACTTACGCATACTCCAAGCCCAATGAATTTTTTATCAAAATTACTAAATAGACCAAGTAATGAAAGAGCATTTTTATTACTTCCCGTTGGGTATCCTAAATTTCCAACCTATGTCCCAGATATTGAAAGAAAACCTTTAGAATACGTTTCAAAGTATTACGTATAAGGAGTCAAAACGATTATTCGCATTAGGTTTTTTTAGGATAACCCTAAATGTTACTTAAAAAGCTAATTGTATTACTTACTTTTGTAATGATTTTTTACGTATGAAATTAAGTAAATTATTTCCCATACTGGATTGGCTTCCAAATTACAAAAAAGAGTGGCTTCAAGACGACATAGTCGCCGGAATCACAGTAGGTATTATGCTTGTTCCTCAAGGAATTGCTTATGCATTAATTGCTGGATTACCACCAATTTATGGGTTATATACGGCTTTAATACCACAAGTCATTTATGCTTTTTTAGGAACCTCAAGACAATTAGCCGTGGGTCCAGTAGCCATGGATTCATTGATTGTCGCAGCAGGTGTAGCTGCATTAGCGGAAGTTGGTTCTGATCAATTTATCGAGTTTGCTATTTTATTAGCGTTAATTATGGGCCTGCTTCAAATAGGATTTGGCCTATTACGCTTAGGATTTATCGTGAATTTTTTGTCAAAACCAGTAATTAGTGGCTTTACTTCAGCTGCAGCGATTATTATAGGATTAAGTCAATTAAATAATTTTTTAGGAATAAATTTAGATCGTAATAATAAGGTTCAATATTTGTTATACGATGCTTTTCGACATATTGGAGAAACACATTGGATGACATTTGTAATTGGAACAGGCTCCATATTAGGAATTTTATTGATAAAAAAATATTTAAAAAAATTACCTGCAACCTTAATTATTGTAATACTTTCTATTGTAGCTGTAAGATTTTTTAATTTAGATTTATTAGGGGTGTCAATTATCGGAGAAATACCAAAAGGATTACCAAACTTTAAAATACCTGTGTTTGATGAGCATATCCTAATCAAGTTATTTCCAATAGCATTAACTCTTTCTTTAATAGCGTATTTAGAGGCGATCTCTATCGCAAAGTCATTAGAGCCTAAACACACTGAATATAAGATAGTTCCAAATCAAGAATTAATAGCATTAGGAATGAGTAATTTTGTTGGTTCTTTTTTCCAAACATATCCTGCAACAGCGGGCTTTTCTAGAACAGCGGTTAATGAGGAGTCAAAAGCAAAGACCCCTTTATCTGCATTGATTTCAGCATTAATTATCGCGTTTACACTTCTTTTTTTAACGCCTATATTTTATTATTTACCTAAGGCTGTTTTAGCTGCTATAATAATGGTAGCAGTGTTTAACCTATTAGACATTAAAACACCAAAACAGTTAACAAAATTCTCAAAAACAGATTTTGTTATATTAATTATTACATTACTAATAACAGCAACAATTGGTATTATTGAAGGAATATTTACTGGGGTCGCGTTGTCCATCATTATACTCATCTACAAAAGCACTATTCCTCATATGGCAATTTTAGGGAAAATTCCAGAAACCCATTTTTATCGAAACACAAAACGATTTAAAGAGGTTGAAATACATAATGAAATATTAATTATTCGTTTTGACGCACAGTTACATTTTGCAAATACAGCTTATTTCAAAGATAAACTTGAGTATTACTCAAAACTAAAAGGAAATCAATTAAAACTCCTAATATTAGATGGCGAAAGCATCAACAGGATTGATAGCAGCGCCATCTTCACCTTAATAGAATTATTAGATTATTTCAATCAAAAAAAAATAACGATGGCTTTTGCTAGCTTAAAAGGTCCCGTTAGGGATAAAATAATAAATTCTGGATTTATGGAAAAAGCAAATGAAACCTTATTTTTTATGGGGATTCAAGAAGCAGTAGATTGGTACCATACAGGTCTAAAGAAAGAAAAATTTTATAAATATCTCAAACAAAAAAATAATAGAAAAAAAATTTTTTGACAATAGTGTAACATAAGTTACTGCCATTAATTTAAATTTGTATTAAATTGTTAAATTAGAATTCACTCCTATGAAAGTAGAACAATTATTTACCGGATGTCTTGCAGAGATGGCTTATTATATTGAGTCTAACGGAGAAGCAGCAGTAGTTGATCCTTTGAGAGAAACAGAGCCTTATTTACAAATGGCAGAAGCTGATGGCGCTAAAATAAAATATATATTTCTAACACATTTTCATGCTGATTTTGTTTCAGGACAATATGATTTAGCTCGTAAAACAGGTGCCAAAATAGTTTTCGGCCCGAATGCGACTACAGAATATAATATTTATAATGGAGCTGATGGAGAAGATTTTTTTGTGGGTAAGGGCAAGATAACCTTACTACATACTCCAGGACATACCATGGAATCATCATCCTATTTAATAACAGATGAAGATGGAAATACCCCTTGTATTTTAACTGGAGATGCCCTTTTTATTGGAGATGTTGGCCGTCCAGATTTAGCAGTAAAAGAAGATGCTTTAACAGAAGAGGATTTAGCCGGACACTTATTTGATTCTTTAAGAAATAAAATAATGACCTTGCCTGATGACATTGTTATATATCCAAGCCACGGTGCCGGTTCTGCTTGTGGAAAAAATATAAGTTCAGCAACTTTTGACACACTAGGCAATCAAAAGAAAACGAATTATGCTTTGAGATCAGACATGTCGAGAGAGGAGTTTATTGAAGAAGTTATCACTGGATTGAAACCACCTCCACAATATTTCCCCAATAATGTTCGAATGAACAAATCGATTAATACAAATATTGACAAGGTGTTACATAGAGGAACTACTCCATTAGATCCCTCAACATTTAAAGAGTTAAGCGAACGAAAAGACGTCTTGGTTATAGATACTCGCTCTAAGGAAGCCTACTCAAGTGGGGGCACTATCCCTGGCGCCTGGTATATTGGTATTGACGGAAGTTTTGCACCTTGGGTCGGAGCTTTAGTGTCGGATATCAATCAAAAAATAATATTTATTACTGATGATAATCTGCGTGTTCATGAGATTGTTACTCGTTTTTCAAGAGTTGGATATGATAATACTTTAGGGTATTTAAAAGGAGGTTTAGCAAGTTGGGAATCTCAAGGTTATAAATTGGATTCTATTGAATCGATATCGGCTACTAAATTTGTAGAAATGTTAGCTGAAGAAAAAATTGAAAATGCCGTAGATGTTCGAAAGGAATCTGAATATTTTTCAGAACATGTTGTCGGAGTAGAGAACTTCCCATTAGACAATATCCACTCAAATTTTGGAAAAATAAATCCAGAAAAAAACTATTTTTTACATTGCAAATCTGGTTATCGTTCTTTAATTGCTGCGTCTATTTTCAAAGCAAATGGAGTGAAAAAAGTAACGAATATAGAGGGTGGGTTTAAGGAAATCGTTAAGACCCAGATTCCCCTGTCTGAATATCTTTGTCCAACAACCTTACTATAAAACCTATTTAAAAATATCTTATTTAAAAATATTTAATTGTATGGAAAATATAAACAATACCGAATTTAAGGAACTTATTAGTGAAAATTCCGGGGCCGTAATTATTGACTGCAGAACCGAAATTGAATGGGACGAGGGAAGGATAAAAAACGCTATTTTATTAGATCTTTTTGAATCACAATTATTTATGCAGAAAGTGGAAGGTTTTGATAAAGGCAAAATGTATTTGGTATATTGTAGAAGTGGTTCAAGGAGTGTGGCAGCTTGTCAAATATTAGAATCTGTTGGGATTAAAAATGTTTACAATCTTACAGGAGGTATCTCGAGCTGGGATGGTGATATTATTATTTAATAAAATTCAAAAAAATGAATACATCAATTAAAATTCAAAATTTAAAATGTGGTGGTTGTGCAAATACAATTATAAAAAAAATTTCAGCCATTAAAAACATAACTAACGTAAGCGTAAATGTTGAGGATTCAACTGTTACATTTGATTCTCCTAGCCAACATGAAATTACTATTGTAAGACACAAAATGACAGTACTGGGGTATCCTGCTGAAGGCGAAAACAATTCGGTTGTTTCAAAGGCAAAATCCTATTTTAGTTGTGCATCTGGTAAAATGTCTTGACATTAATTATAAGTATTGGAATTCCAGTGAAAAAAACTAGATAACCTTAGAAAAGACATTAAATGTAATGTTCGAATGGATCAAATATAAAATCATCAAAAAGAAACTCTTGAAAAGGGATAATGAACCTATTTCTTTGAAAGATATTGAGAAAAAACATAAAAATCCACACGAAGGATTATTTAACGATTCAAGTTATTTTAATGGTTTAGGGGATGACGGTTCCTATTTTTTGGTACGACAAAGTTTCAGAACTACTAGGGGGAACGAATTTTGGCTAGAACTATTTTTTCCTGATTTAGGATTGTTGCGTTTAAAGAATCATCCTGGGATAGAAGGAGAAGGTTTTCAACAAGGAAATTTGAAATTTGACTGCCTGCAACTTGGCAAGAAATGGAGAATTAGTTTTATTGGAGAAATGGACTTAAGTGGGGATGAGAAAAAAGTTGAATTTGATCTTATTTTTACTTCAAAAACTCCAATAGTGAATTTTCATAATGCTATGATAATTGATGCTACCGCAAGAGCTATTGCAAAAGAAAAATGGTCGAAATCATTCTTTGAAAAACTAAAAGATTCAAAAAAACACCATTTCGAACAAGGCGGAACTTTGACTGGAAGTGTAATAATTAATCAATATAAGAGAGATGTAAATTGGTCTTCCATGAGAGACCATAGCTGGGGAATTCGAAAATGGAGTGGTTGGAAAAGACATGTTTGGTTTTGTGGAATGATGGAAAATGGGGAGTCTTTCAATGTTTCCATGGTCGAGTATGATTACATGGGACAACTAACGGCAGGATTTGTCACTGAAGGAAATCAAATACATTATTTAAGAGAATTTCCTTTGATCTCTGAGTTTGCGTCAGCTCCAATTTTTCCAGAAAAATTAAACCTTATGTTAAAATATTCTGATGATAAAAAGTATCATTTAATTTGTGAACGAGCAACTTTTGTTCCTTACAACATGGACGGAGAGTACAGAATTAATGAGGGGATTTCATCTGGGACCGTAAATGGAATTAAATTGAAATTAGTTACAGAATTCGGATTTAATCCAAAATATTATGATTTATAGATTCGACTCAAAAGAAGAAGGAACAAACCTGGGAGGAAAAGGAAAAGGGCTTTCGATGTTGAATTTTCTCGGATTTTTGGTTCCTGATTTTATGGTTATTACGCCTTCAAGCATAGAAAAATTTCTAAATGAACCTTTAAAATATATTGAATGGATGTCACCTAAGCCAAAAGCTATCCGTTCAAGTGGTATGAAAGAAGATGGTGAAGAATTTTCTTACGCCGGACAGTATGAATCTTTTTTGAATAAAAAAACAGAAGATGAAATAGTGAACGCTGTTCGAGACTGTGTTGCCTCAGCTGAATCAAATAGGATTAAAAAATATGATGATGGGAAAAAACAGATCGATCTTTCAGATGGGATTGCTGTAATCATTCAAGATATGGTTGATGCTAAGTATGCTGGTGTTGCATTTTCTGTTGACCCTGTTGATCATAGAAGAGATATAATCTGTATCAATTTAGTGGAAGGTTTGGCCGATAAATTGGTAGATGGCAAAATTGAGCCTGAAAGTTTATTTATCAATAAATACGATCCAGATCCAATTTTTGACTCTCAAATAGCTTCTCCTGAAATACTAACAGAATTAATATCTGGATTGGAAAAATTAGAAAATGAAATTGGAAAACCTGTAGATATTGAATGGGCTGTAGATCAAAATGATCAATTATTTTGGCTACAAGTACGTCCTATTACAACACTTTCGAAAATCCATCCCAATGAATTAGATTCAAAACTTGCTATTGAAAAGGAGATTTTAACTCGTGCAAATATTGGAGAAATGATGCCAGGTCATTTATCTCCTTTATCAATTTCTACCTTTGGGAAAGCAATAGAATATGGAATTCAAGAGTTTTATATGGAGTGCGGTGTTCAAAAAAAAATTGTAAATAAGCATGTTTATATTAAGTATTTCTATAACCATGGATTTATTAGTATGACCGGGTTATATAAAATTGCTGATGCGATTATTTTACCTAAAAATTTATACATTGAATATAGTATTCTAGGCAGACCCCTTGGCGGAAAGTCAATGGATCCCAAAAGAAGTTTACTTGTTCAATTAAACAATCAAAGAAAACAGTTCTCCTATCTAGGAAAAGCCAAAAAGAGACTAGAAATATTAAGGAATTTAAATACCAATATTCATCAGCCTAAAAATTTAGAAAAAAAAGATTTGTATGAATGGATTGATAGCCAACTACACAACTTAAATAAAGCTTATTCCTACCATTATTGTACTTCAGCTAAGTCTGGGAGCCAATATTCCGCGTTGATTAGTGTGATTAGTGGGGGACCAATACCTACTCCTGAAAGTAATGCCATTGCTTCCCATTTTTTGAAAAATATTGATGGGATTGTTGGGGCAGATTCGATTCAACAATTGAAGAATATAGCTAGGTCAATTGATTCCCAAAATTTGAACCTAGAAGAAATGACAGATGAGAACTTACTTGAAGAGATTCGATCCAATTCGAAAACAAATAAAGTATATCGTAAGTTTTTAGAGGATCACGGGCATAGATGTGTCCGAGAGGGAGAGTTGAAAGAGAAAGATTGGTCGCAAGAACCTATAAAACTTATTCGCGTAATTCGAAATATTGTGAAATCACAGGAGTTTGATTCGCCAACTGAAGTATTCGATATAAAAGATGCAATGAATAAATTGCAAAAGATGAGTGGAATAAAAAAAGTAATTGTTAAAAAATTAGCTAAGTCTACTAGAGAAGCTATAGCACTGAGAGAGATGAGTAAATCTGCTGCGATTAAGTTTCAGCAAAAAATAAAATTTGCTTACATTGAATTAAGTGAACTTTTAGTGCAGAATGCTTTATTAAATACAAAAGAAGACATTTTTTATCTTAAGCATAAAGAAATAGGCCAGTTAATTCAAGGAAAAATGGAAGACTCCTTTAGGCATATACAAGAAAGAAAAAATCTGGATGCGATTTATTCTAAAATGAGTTTTCAAGAAGTTTATTTTGGACATCCTTTCCCTGTAAAAAATCAAATTCAACAAAAAGATAACAAAGGCACGATTGTAAGTCAAGGAAAAGTTCAGGGTAAAGTTAAAGTTGTTCGTACTTTAGATGATGCTGACAAATTGGTTAAAGGCGACATCATGATATGTGAATATACAGATATAGGTTGGTCTCCCTATTTTGCAATAATCGGGGGGATTATTACTGAAATAGGGTCTCCATTAAGTCATGGCGCAGTGGTAGCACGAGAATATGGTATTCCTGCAATAGTGAATATGAAAGGTGCAATGAATAAATTTGAAGACCATCAGGAAATACGTATTGATACAACGCATCAAGACATTGTTCAACTCGTGAAGAGTTCAAATGTATAGCATAATAAGTGTTTTCTATTTTTAATCTAAGAGAAATCCAACCTTAATTTTTACCAAAACCTGTAAAGAGCTGACCGAAAAATCCTTTTGGAAAATTTTCTTCATTTGGAAACCCTAATTCAATTTCACCGTTGTCGTCTGGTAAATAATTAGTTTTGAACAAAAAATCCCATATACTCAAGCTAATTCCGAAGTTAATCCCCTTCGATTTGTCTTCTGGTAACGCTTTCATATGATGATATAAATGCATCACGGAATTATTTAGTACATACTTAAGGGGGCCCCAGGTTATTCTGATGTTAGCGTGATTCAAATGTCCGATAATTATAGCTATGAAATGAACGATATAAGCTTGCCCTGGCTCAAAGCCTCCTAATACCATAACCCCAAGAGTTTTCAAAGGCTTGTAAAGTATATTTTCCATCCAATGATATCGCAGGTGTGCAGCAAATCCCATTTCTTTTACAGAATGATGAACTTTATGAAACCGCCACAGAACTTCATATTTATGTAATAAAAGATGGGTCAACCATTGTACAAAATCTAAAATAATAAAAAAGACAATTAATTGTATTCCGGCAGGCCAATTTGAAAGATTGAACACAGCTAGACTCTTTGTTGTTATTCCCATTTCGCTGAAAAACAAACCTATTGCTTTATAATCTCCACTTATAAAAATTGAAAAAATAAAAAAATTGAAAAACATATAAAACCCATCCAACCAAAAGTCTTTTCTAATGCGTGATTGGTTTTTTCTCCAAGGAAAAATTATTTCAAGAAACCAAACCACCAATGAAATAACGATTAACCCCCAAAAGTAATTGTTATACCAAGGAACTTTAAATAATATGGAATCCAAAGTCCAATTTAAAGTTGAGGTAAATTCATTTATAAAAGCAGAAACGTACTTTTCCATCATTGCTATTTTCTTACTATTGATTTGGTTATAAAAACACCATCAAAAGCTCTAATTTTTGGGTGCAAGTAATTAAATTTATGCACATTAAACAAATCTTTTAAATAAAAAAACTTCCATCAGATTTCAAAATAGTTGCCCTTTTATAGTTTATAAATCCAACTTGACGGATTCATCTTTTGGTCGTTCTGGTAGATTAAAAACTTAAGAATTGATTTTCCTGAGCTTACTTTGGTAGCCACCGATCCAATTTCTTGTTTTGTAACAACTTTATCTCCTTTTTTTACGACTACATTAATCAAGTTTTGATAAACTGTGATATAATTACCATGTTGAATAAAAACCGCATTTGAAGCCCCTTTTATTTTTTGAATTTCCATTACCTCACCATTAAAAACAGCTCTAGCTTTAGCATTTTTTTCGGTGGTAATTTCTACACCACTACAATAAGTTGTTATGTTAGGCAACTGAGGGTGTCTTGTATTTCCAAAGCGTTTTACAACGACTCCATTTTTTATTGGCCAAGGCAGTTTGCCTTTATTTTTAGTGAAATCTGCTGCTAATAACTTTGATTCTGGCGTTAGTGCTAATCTTATGGAAGAACTGTTGTCTTTGACTCCTCTTTTATCTGCATTTTTTTTATTGGAGGCAGCAATAGCATCTCTAATTAACTCTTCAATTTGTTTATCAATTTTATAAGCTTCTTTCTGTTTTTTCTGAATTTGACGAGTATACTTATTACCATCTTTTTTTAAGGCAGAAACCAACTCATTTTGCTCTTCTAATTCGTTTGACAACCTATTTTTTTCAAGCTTATTTTCTTCTATGAGAGTCTGTTTTTTCTTTTTATCTTCTGATAATCCTTGATTTAATTCCTCTAAAACCATCGATTTTTTCTTAATACTTTCTCCTTGCTTTTTTCGATGATTTGCATATTGTTTCATGTACTGAAGACGCTTGTAAGCTTGTAAAAAACTTTCAGATGATAATAAAAACATAACCCTACTGTGCTTTGATTTACTTTTATATGATTTTTCGATCATCAAAGCATAATCTTCTTTTAAATCCTTCAATTCGGATTCTAAAAGAATAATTTTTGCTTTGTTGTTATTAATTTCTCGAGAAAGGTAATTAGCTTGTTGGTTAGTTACTCTAATTAAATTTTGACGAGCCGTAATTTTACTATTTAAATCTTCTACCTGACTTAATACCGACTTTTCTTCTTTTTTTGCAGCAAATAACAAACTATTGATTTGTTTTATTTCATTTAATATCGTTTGTCTTTTCTCTTCTAATTCCTTTTGCTTATTAACTTGTGCCAACCCTGAATTAAAAAATATTGGGGCTAAAAAAAGAAAAAGATATGTATAAATTTTATTCATTTATTTTAATTGCATTTCTTCATAGCCCATAGGTATAGTGTACGGGAAGCGAATGGATACATTGTAATCTACTTTTTTATAATTGACTATTATTTGAGTTCTTTCTTCTTTTTGGGTAGCATTTATTCTAAAATACGAAGGAAAATATTCACCCTCTAAGTTTTGATAAGCCCCATAGTTTATAGAAAATATCCTTTCATCTTTTTCTTGCGTTAAAGACTCCGTTGCAATTTTAAAATTATCTGGATTTATCAATAAGGAATAAATAAAATTATACGATTGCGTTTTAGGTTGTAACATATATTTATTGGCTTCAATACTCAAAACATACTCATTGTCTAAATCAAAAATAGATTGACCTAATAATATTCCTTGAGCTTTTTCAAAATCAATATCAATTCCTAACCAATCACTCAAAAGTGAGTAATCTCCCTTAAAATAGGTGCTAGAAATGGTTTCGTAATAACTAACAGATTCTGGTGTTATGTATATTTTTGCAAGTGTGATCCCCAGAAGTGAGGCCTTAATCCATATTTTTTTATTTTTTTGCATCCTCAAACTAACGGTAAGACTTTGACTGTCTGTAACGCTCTCATATCTAACTTGCATTCTTGCTGCTATGGTTGAAAATTCAGGTAAAGCTTTATCATGATTTATTATGATATCTTTAAGGGACAGTGATTTATTTGCTATTTCTGATCCTACCGCCTTTTTTCCGCTACCACAAGAGGTTAGTAATAAAAACATCAGCAATATGAAAGTCCATTTGATATTCACGTTTCTAATTTTAATGATCTGTTTTTTGGTTGGTAATAGATAACTGAGTTGCTTTTTTATAATACATGTTGGCCTTTTTTGCATTCTCTTTTAAAGTGTAGGCTATGCTTAATTGTTGATAAAAATCATACTCCATTTTTGGGTCATCAAAAAGGTAATCCAATCCCATTTCTAAAATTTCAACAGCTTGTTCTGCATTTTTTAACTCATTATTTGCAACCCCGTTAACTAAATATAATAACGGTTGTGCTGGGAATATTTCTAAGCCCTCTGTGCTCAACAAAATTACATCTTTATATTTTTCAAGTTCAATTTGCAATAATATAGTGTTTTTTATCAACCCATAATTTTCTGTATCAGAGTCAATACCTTTTTTGTAATAAAACAACGCCTTTTCTTTGTTGCTCTCGGATAAATAATAATCTCCTAACAATAAAAATACCTGACTATTATCCTGTTCTAAAATATCGGTTATTAGTCCATCTACTTTTATTTTTAACGTAGGATTGTTGTTAGTGAAAATCAAGAAATCTTTTAAAACACTGTTTTTACTGTTGCTTTCTATAAGATTGGAAGAAAAAATAACTTGCATCGATTTTATCGCTTTATCAAAATCACCATCATCTAAATAAAATTTATATAATGCTAGATGTACCAATTGAGAATTCGGTTGTTGTTTTAGAAGTTCTTTGGCTATATCAAAAGCTTTTTGAACATTCCCCTGATCACTGTACAAGTAGACTAAATTAAGGTATTCTTGTTCACTTTTTGGGTTCTTAGTGATATTTTCTTCTAGCTTGTTTATAGCTTTTTCAGTATTGCCGGTACGTCTGTAAATTTGGGTTTTTAGCGCATTCCTGTAAGTGGTTTCGCCCCATTCTTTATCTAGTTCATCTAGAAGAATTAAAGCTTTATCATATTGTTTTGTGCGATGGTATAGGTTAGCTAAGTCTTCTTTATAATCCGTATCCTGTAAAATTAGCTTTTTCACCAGGGGAATAGCAGCTTTATAGTTTTTTGTATCATAATACATGTCATACAATGCCTCTAAAACATCTAGTCTGTTTGGGTTCCATTCTAAAACTAAATTATAATTTTTTTCAGCATCTTCAAATCTTTTTAAAAAAGCAAGGTTTTTACCTTTTTCAAAATAAACAACCGCTTTGTTTACTTGATTATCACCAGCTGCAACTTCGGCCTTCTCAAGGGCATTTAATGCCAATTCGTAATTTTCTATTCCTTTTTGTTTTAAAGCTTCGAAAAAATTATCTTGAAAACTGTCACTAACATTTCCTAGATCGTCTGTTAACGGGTTATCTTGTGCGCACATCGCTTTTGGATTACAAAAAAATCCAAAAATTAAAAGACTTAGAAATATAGGTTTAATTTTCACTTAATTATCATTTCAATGTGGAGTAATCTCCTAAACTCACATTGGTAAATTTCCCATTGAAAATTGCGTGATTACCTATCATTGCATTGTCCAAATCAGCGTTTTTAATTGTCGTATGAGTTTGAATTATACTGTTTTTAATAGTACTGTCTTCTATGGTGGTATTCGCACCTATGGAGGCAAAGGGCCCAACTATACTATTTATTAAAGTTACTCCCTCTCCAATAAAACAAGGTTCAATGATTTTTGAGTTTTCTTGTTTTGTGTTTTTAGAGATTAATTCTTGATTCCCTTCCTTTAAAAAACCTAACATTTTTTTATTTGTGGCTATCGTTACTTCCTTGTTGCCGCAATCCATCCATTCATCTACAGTACCCGTTTTAAAAACGTTACCATTAGCCATCATTCTTTTAATCCCGTCATTAATTTGATATTCGCCACCGTTAATGATATTGTGATTGATTACATATTGCAATTCACTTTTTAGTACTGCCACCTCTTTAAAATAATAAATCCCTATGACCGCTTGATCACTGACAAACTCAGTTGGTTTTTCAACCAATTCAATAATTTCGTGTTTTTCATTTAAGCTTACCACTCCATAAGCCTCTGGATTCTTAACTTTTTTAGTCCAAATAACACTATCGGCTTCCTTGTCTAAATTAAATGTTGCGCTAATAAGTGTATCTGCATAAGCAATTACTGCAGGTCCAGAAAGAGATTGCTCAGCGCACATAATTGCGTGACCTGTTCCTAATGGATTTAATTGTCGGTATATGCTAGCCTTAGCGCCTAAGTCTGTTGCCAATTGGTTTAGGCTACTTACCACCTCATCTCCAAACCAAGCCGGGTCTCCTAAAATAAAGGCTATTTCGTCTATGGGCTCATTCAATAAACCTGCAATATCTTCTACCAAACGATGTACTATCGGTTTTCCTGCTACTGGGATGAGTGGTTTTGGTACTGTTAAACTGTGTGGTCTTAGGCGTGATCCTCGCCCCGCCATTGGTACTATTATTTTCATATACTATTAATTCATCGGTTTTTAAGTGGTATTTTAAAAAAAATTATTTTACGCCAGTACTTCCATAACCTCCAGTGCCTCTTTGGGTTTCAGTCAAAATCTTTACCTGTTGCCATGCTGCTCTCTCGTGTTTTGCGATTACTAATTGTGCTACTCGTTCTCCATTTTCAATTGTAAAGTTTTCATCAGACAGATTTACCAATATCACTCCAATCTCACCGCGATAATCTGCATCAATAGTTCCTGGAGCATTTAAAACAGTAATCCCTTTTTTTGCTGCCAGACCACTTCTTGGCCTTACTTGAGCTTCTACGCCAATTGGCAATTCTAAAAAAAGTCCCGTTTTAACAATAGTTCTTTCTAAAGGTTTTAATATTACAGCAGTTTCTAAATTAGCCCTCAAGTCCATTCCGGCAGAAGCAGCGGTCTCGTATTCTGGTAATGAATGTGGAGATTTATTAATTATTTTTATGTTCATTTACTGTTTATTTAATAACTAAATAACTTCTTTTTTATCGTTTTATTAGTTGTTTGATCTCTTTCTTTTCTGAAACAAAAATCATTCCTAAAAAAAGCACTAACAATAAGGTTCCTTCCCAAATACCGTCACGAAAAACATAGAATGAAAGTACCGAAAATACAATGGATAACAATAGATAAAATCCTATTTTTTTTATATCATAAGGAACTTTATAATATTTTCTTCCAAAAAAATAAGAAACTAACATCATACTTCCATATGCTGCCAAGGTAGCAATAGCTGACCCTCTATAACTAATAATTGGTATTAATATAAAATTTAACGTTAAGGTGATGAAGGCACCAAAAACAGAAATATAAGCACCAAATTTAGTGCGGTCAGTCACTTTATACCAAACAGATAAGTTATGGTAAATACCCAAACATAAATTAGCCAACAAAATAATCGGGACAATAACTAATGCCTCCCAAAAGCTACTATCCGGGATTAGAACTGATTTAAAAAAATCTAAATAAACAACTACAAAAAGTAAAATAAAACTCCCTAAAATAGCAAAGTACTTTGTAATAGTCGCATAGATTTCTTTGGCATTTTCGTGTTGAGAATGCTTAAAGAAAAAAGGTTCTATTCCTAATCGAAAAGCTGTTGCAAATAAGGTCATAAACACCCCTAGTTTATAACAGGCAGCATACATTCCTAGTTCAGCATCTGCATTTTCTGCAGGCAATAAATAGCGTAATAAAATTTTATCAAAGGCTTCGTTTATAGAAAATGCTATCCCCGCTATTAAAACTGGGAGTGCGTATTTCATCATTTTTCTCCAAATAATTTGATCAAATGAAAGTTTTATTTTAAAATAAAGAGGGATTAAAATTAGAAACGTAATTCCGCTAGCTATTAAATTTGAAATAAATACATAGGCCACTTTCCCTTCTACTAAATTGATAGCTTTCCAAAAAGAATTAACATCGTTTTTAGCCAAAAAAGGAAGTGCCAAAAAAAAGAATAAATTGAATCCTAAATTGATCACAACATTTAGGATTTTAATAATGGCATAGGTAATTGGTCTCTCGTTTGCTCTTAGCCATACAAAGGGAATGACCACAAGAGCATCTAGGGATAAGATAAGTAATCCGTAGGTTATGTACGTAACTTTAAAATTAAGAAAAGTGGCAATTTCAGATTTTAAAGAGAGAGTGATTACTAAAAAAAAAAGGGCGGTCACTGTTAATGAGAAGAGCGCTGTAGATTGTACTTTTTCTTTTTGATGTTCATCTTTATTGATAAATCTAAAAAAAGCAGTTTCCATGCCATAAGAAAGAAGTACGTTGCCTAGGACAAGAAATGCCATTAAAGACGCGTAAATTCCAAACTGTTCTTTCCCTAGTGCTAGGACATATAATGGTACTAGAAAAATAGCTAAAGCTCTTGGTAAAACTGTTGCTAACCCATAGATAAATGTTTGCTTAAAGAGTTTTTTTAGAATTACCAATCTTATAATGTTTTTTTGTTAAGAGTTGATTTTTAATTATTAATAAATGGGGTAAAGCATTACTTCTTTTTCAATAATATTAGCGACTTTATGATGGTAAATTTTGTGGCCGTACTGATAACTTAAAACTCCTTCGTTGTCTTTTAATTGAAATGGAAACTCACTAGGAGACAAATTAATCACTTCATTTTGTCTAGCATTATCTTCGACAAATCTAATTTCATTAGTTTTAAAATGACCAACATAAATGGACTCTTTTGATTTTTTCACTTCTGTTATTTTGTTTCTAAAATAAAGTTTTTTTAGTTGTACTCCCTCACTAATTTGATTAATTTCTAGATACAAGTCTTCACCTGATCCACCACCTTGAACTCCTGAAATCCATTTTTGATTATAACTTTTAACAATACTAAAAGGAATCGCTGTAGTAACTTTAGAAAGGCTTTTATTTACATCACATGATTTACAGCCACTTAACAATCCAAAGAATATAATAACGAAGGTAATAATGAATAAATAATTAAAAAATTTCATAAAGTCGATTTCCGATTTATTTTATATTTAAAAGTACAAAATGTAATTTTAGTGACACGCAAAATATGACAACTGCTATGGTTTTCGAAATAATTAGACCGTACTTGTGTAGTGTTATTTAAAAAAACCTAATGTTTAAAACAAAATCTCAAGAAGAAGTTAAACAAAGAAGCCTTCTAAATTTATTAAAAGGCTTTTATATATTTATAAAATTAAGTTTGCTAAAAGTATTATCCGGCTAAAGCCTCTGCTCCGCCAACAATTTCTAAAATTTCATTAGTTATCGCGGCTTGTCTTGCTTTATTGTATTGAAGAGTTAAAGCATCACGTAATTCGGTAGCATTATCGGTTGCTTTATGCATGGCAGTCATACGTGCTCCATGTTCGCTTGCAGAAGAGTCTCTTAAGGCCTTGAAAAGTTGCATTTTTAAGCTCTTTGGAATTAATTCTTCTACTATTTTTTCTTTGGATGGTTCGAAAATATAATCAGCTACTTCTGCTTTTTCATCAGATGCCTGGTTAGAGACTATTGGTAAAAATTGTTCGTTCATAACAATTTGAGTAGCGGCATTTTTAAATTTATTGTAAACCAATATAATTTTATCATAAGCTCCATCAGTAAATAAGTCCATTAACTTCTGTGCAATTTTTGCATTGTGGTCATAGGTTAACTCATCAAAAATTTCAATATTATTTTCAATAACAGTTTGTTCTTTATTTAGGACATCATTTGCTTTTTTTCCCAAAGTAAAAAAATCTACCTGCTTTCCTTTGTAGGTTTCGTTTATTAAAGACAAACTACTTTTTACAATATTTGAATTAAAAGCGCCGGCCAAACCTCGATTAGAAGAAATAGCAACTAATAGCACTTTTTTTACTTCTCTATCTGCTGTATAATCGCTTCCAATATCGCCATCTAGAGTTGCACTTAAGCTTTGTAGTAATTCGGTTTGTTTATCTGCATAAGGACGCATAGTGGTAATTGCATCTTGTGCTTTTTTCAATTTTGCAGCAGATACCATTTTCATGGCACTCGTAATCTGCATCGTTGAAGATACCGAAGATATTCTATTACGTATTTCTTTTAAATTTGCCATTATATCAAGTGTAAAGCAATCAGTAATTAAATATTATAATTACTAATTGCTAATTTTTAATTGTAATTAGCTGCAATGTCATTAGCTACTTTTGACAAAACTTCGATTGCTTCATCGGTTAGTTTTCCAGCTTTTAAGGTATCTAAAACATCTCTGTGCTTAGCATTAAGGTATTCGATGAAATCTCTTTCAAATTCTTTTACCTTATTCACAGGCACATCGCGTAATAAGTTTTTAGATCCTGCATAAATAATTGCAATTTGGTCTTCAACTGTAAACGGATCGTTTTGTGCTTGTTTTAAAATTTCAACATTACGTTTTCCTTTTTCAATAACACTCAAAGTTGCGGCATCCAAATCGGAACCAAACTTAGCAAAAGCCTCTAATTCTCGGAATTGTGCTTGATCTAACTTAAGAGTACCTGAAACTTTTTTCATTGATTTAACCTGAGCATTACCCCCCACACGAGATACCGAAATACCTACGTTAATCGCTGGACGAACCCCGGAGTTAAACAAATCTCCATCTAAGAATATTTGACCATCTGTAATCGAAATTACATTGGTTGGAATATAAGCAGATACGTCACCCGCTTGGGTTTCAATAATCGGTAACGCTGTTAACGAACCACCGCCTTTTACAACATCTTTTAGAGACTCTGGTAAATCGTTCATACGTTTAGCGATATCGTCATCGTTGATCACTTTAGCTGAACGCTCTAATAATCTTGAGTGAAGGTAAAATACATCACCTGGGTACGCCTCACGTCCTGGTGGACGACGTAATAATAATGATACCTCACGGTAAGCTACCGCTTGTTTAGATAAATCATCATAGATGATCAATGCTGGACGACCAGTATCTCTAAAATACTCTCCAATTGCAGCACCTGCGAAAGGAGCATAAACTTGCATTGGAGCTGGATCACTCGCGTTTGCAGCAACAATAGTTGTAAAAGCTAATGCACCTTTTTCTTCTAATACTTTAGCAATATTTGCTACTGTAGAAGCTTTTTGTCCAATTGCAACATATATACAATATACTGGTTCCCCAGCATCGTAAAATTCTTTTTGATTTAGAATCGTATCAATACAAACAGTTGTTTTACCAGTTTGACGGTCGCCAATCACCAACTCACGTTGTCCTCTACCTACTGGAATCATCGCATCAATAGATTTGATTCCTGTTTGTAATGGCTCTGTTACAGGTTCCCGAAAAATAACACCAGGAGCAATACGCTCTAACGGCATTTCGTAAGTTGTACCCTCGATAGCTCCTTTACCGTCAATAGGTTCTCCTAGCGTGTTTACAACACGACCAGAAATACCTTCACCTACATTAATAGATGCGATACGTTGCGTACGTTTTACTGTAGAACCTTCAACAATGTTTTTAGAGTGCCCTAATAATACTACCCCTACATTATCTTCTTCTAGGTTAAGTACAATTCCTTCCAATCCGTTTTCGAATTCTACTAATTCGCCGTATTGTGCATTTGATAATCCGTAAACACGAGCGATCCCATCTCCAACAGTTAAAACACTTCCAACTTCATCTAATGAAGCGGTAGATTCGTAACCTGATAATTGATTTTTTAAAATTGCTGATACTTCAGCTGGTTTAACTTCTGCCATTTTTCAACTATATTATTCAGAATAATTCTGAAATTTATTTATACACTTTTACTAAATTCTCTTTTAATCTTTGCTAGACTGTTTGCAATACTAGCATTGTATTGTAAATCTCCTATTCGTAGAATAAATCCACCAATTATCGATTCATCAATAGTACTTTCTAAAGTTACTTTATCACTTCCTGTTAGTTCCTTTACTTTGACCAGTACTTTTTCTTTCAATTCTGAAGAAAGAGCTACAGCGGTTGTTACTCGAGCTACTTTAATTCCTTGAGATTCCTTGTATAATTCAATATAACTGGTAGCTACATCACCTAACATAGAAGCTCGTTTATTGGTAACCAAAGTGGAGATTAGTGATTTGGTATTATCTGTTTGTTTTGTAAATATTTTATGCAGCGCTTCTTTTTTGTCTTCGTCGTTAAATACAGGACTAACAAGCATTTCTTTTAACTCATTACTATTGGAAATGGTCGCTGAAATCGACTGCATGTCCTCAAACACAACTTGTGCGGTGTTGGTATCTGATGCCTTTAGTAAAACTGCTTTTGCGTATCGTTTTGCTGCTCTTCTTCCAATCATTATCTATTAATTTAAAGTAGAATCATTCAACATATCCTCTACTAATTTTAATTGTTTGTCTTTATCAGACAATTCTCCTTTAACAACTTTCTCTGCGATATCTATAGACAAGTGTGCGACTTGATTCTTGATATCAGAAATCGCTGATTTTTTCTCACTTTCAATTGCATCTTGTGCATTTGAGATCATTTTATCAGCTTCCGCTTTTGCCTCCTCTTTAGCGTCCGAAATCATTTTTTCTTTAATTTCACGCGCCTCCTTTATCATTGCTTCTCTTTCTGTTCTTGCTTCTTGTATTAACTTTTGGTTATCCGCTTGAAGGTTTTGCATTTCTAGTTTCGCGTTTTCAGCGGATTCTAATGCGTTTTTAATTCCCTCTTCTCTGTCATTTAGAGCATTTAAAATGGGTTTCCATGCAAATTTTTTCAACAAAAACAACAACAATACAAAGAGTAGCATTTGCCAGAAAAAAAGTCCAAAAGAGAAATCGTTAATTAACTTTTCCATAGTTCTATTTTATATAGTTTAATTTTAATTAAACATCAATTGCAACCAACCGTTGCAATTGATGTTTGGTTTTGTTATACTGCAAATAAAGCAGCAAATCCAATACCTTCAATAAGCGCTGCTGCAATAAGCATTGCTGTTTGAATTTTTCCGTAAGCTTCTGGTTGACGAGCAATAGCGTCCATTGCTGAACCGCCAATTCTACCGATACCGATACCGGCACCAATAACTACTAAACCTGCACCTACAATAGCTGGAATTTCCATAATATATATAATTAAAAGTTAAACATTCAAAATTTATTAATGCGCCTCATCATGTTCTTCAACCGCAAAACCAAAATATAGGGCTGATAACATAGTGAAAATGTATGCTTGTAGCAACGCTACTAAAAGTTCTATGATTGAAATAGCAAAGGATAACACAAATGTTAAACTACTTCCTATCCAATTATGGAACACAAATATCAAACCTATCAAACTCATTAATACAATGTGTCCAGCCATAATGTTTGCGTACAAACGAATCATTAAGGCAAAAGGCTTGATGATTACTCCTAATAATTCTATTGGAGCTAATATTATTTTCATGGGAACCGGAACTCCTGGCATCCAAAATATATGTTTCCAATAATTTGTATTTCCCGAAAACTGAGTGATGATAAACGTAATTAATGCCAAGGCAAATGTTACAGCAATGTTACCGGTAACATTAACACCTAGAGGAGTTAATCCAAACAAATTTAAAAACCATACAAAAAAGAATACGGTCAGTAAATAAGGCATGTATTTTTTATATTTTTTTGCGCCGATATTAGGAATAGCAATATCATCTCTAATATATAAAATTATTGGCTCTAAGAATCTACCTACTCCAGTTACTATTGGACCCTTTTTAAACGATTTAGCCATACCTGCAAATGCCAAAAGCATTAACACCCCTGTTATAATAATCATTAAGACACTTTTAGTTATCGAAAAGTCTAATGGCTTTAATTGAGTTGGATGATGGTGGTCGTCTAAAGTTATCGTGCCTTCTGCATCTGTTTTGTAAATTTTGTTATGATATAGCGTGTAAAAATTCCCATTGTTTTCGGCAACTGTTTCGCCATGATGAAACTTTGAAGACGAAAATAATTGAATTCCATCATCCCATAGAATTACTGGCAACGGAAAACCATAGTGTTTGTTTTTTTCGCTATCACTGAAAAAAATAAAATCATGCGAATCCAACAAGTGGTGATCAATACTTTTTTTGATTTTTGTTTTCAAACTAACCTCCTCAGGAGAACCCTCATGTTCTTCGTTTTGTGCTTGTATTGTTGAGACAAAAACTAAAAAAATGATTGTAAAAAACTTTACTAAAAAACTACACTGCATAGTAAACAAATTATTTTGGCTTTAAAAATCGGTGCAAAAATACTGTTCTTTATGGAAACAAAAAACTATTTATGCTCTTTTTTAATTGAGGTAAAATTTGTTAAGTTGACTGATTATTAAGCTGTTTGGAAAGATAGACCACCTCCGCAATTAAACAGGTTGCATAGGGTATGAAAAAAGCTATGAATTCAATGGTTTCCATATTGCCGTCCTCTTTAAATGAGGGATAGAAGACTAAAAAAAATATTAAAAATTTTAGAGAACTGCCAGCCATAAAAACGAAGCCTGCTTGTGCTGAATTAGTGGTCAATGTTTTTTTTACAGCCAAAAAAACAACAGCCGCTAAACCATAATTAATTACATATGACAGAATTATTTGATTCCCGAAAAGCTTCATGTTAAAGCAATAAAGTATAAATATGTGGGTTCCAAAAATAAAAAGTAAGAGTAGTATTAAAAGAAGTAAAAAAGGAACATGTTTTGTTTTCATTACTTATTTAGTTGTTTGGTTTGTTTAAGCACTAAAAAAAGTGAAATAGCTACTCCAACTAAGGTTAGTAAGATTGTGTATTTTTTTCCTGTAGGACTGTAATTTACATCTAACCATACGCCTGCCTTTGTAAACAAATATATAACTATTCCCATCTGAATGGCGATCCCAGATAAAATTGCCCAACGTTTACTTGGATTTCTATTTTTATTAGGCATTGAATGTATTATAAATTTAAGGGGTGAGTTTTAAATTTTGTTGACTTTGTTTTTCTAAACTATTAGATTCTTTTACCGTATAATTTGGTTGATTAGACCCTTTCATTTTACAAGTAGCGTTGAAAAAAGCTCCTTGTTCAACTGCTAATTTTCCAGTTATTACTTTACCCTCAATTTTAGAGGTACTTCTAAGACTTAAAGTACCATCAATATCGATATTGCCTTTAACCTGACCCTCTATGTCTGCATTATTACAGGTTAAAGTCCCTACGATTTTACCGGTTTTTCCAATAACTACTTTTGAGGGAGTTTTTACATTACCTTCAATTACACCATCGATTCTAAAGTAACCGTTGGAGACAACATCCCCTTTGAGTATAGTTCCATCATTGATTCGGTTTTGACCTGATCCTGGATTTTCGTATTCCTTTGATTTTTTATCTGAAAACATAACTTATTATTATTTAAAATCTTTAGTACTGTTTGACGTGGTTTTTTTGTTATTATTTTTTGGAGGGTTCTTTTTTTTATTTTCTCTAGGAGATGAAATCTTACCATTACTTTCTTTATCAAGAATTTCTTTATTAATACCTGTATTACCTTGTTTAATTTCCTTAGTTGTGTCTGTATTTAAATATTTTTCAAGGTTTTTATGAATTTGTATAATAGCATAATTTTCAGATGAAATTTCGAAATAAGAAGCTGTTATTTTATCTTTTTTTCTTTTATTTAATGCTTCTGCAAAACCTTTTGCGCCGCGCCGCGATCTTAGTCCATGAAGCAATACAAATAAAGTTTCTGGTTTGTAATAGTCTATTGAAGTTGACATTTCTTCATATCGTGAGTTAGCAATAGCTTCTTTAAGTTTTGCTTGGAGCTCTTCTGCAAGCATTCGATCCGCAACATCAAACTTATAGGCAATTTTCCATCGTTCACTTTCTTTGTCTAAAATAAATGTTGTTGTCGATATTTTTGGTATCAGTGTTTTATATAAACGTAATGCCTCTTTTCCTTCTTCGTCATTTGGATAGGTTAATGCGACAAAATTTAATGCCTTTTTGTAGGATTCAAAACCTTGCTGGCGACCTATAGAGTTCGCTTTTAGCAATTCAAACTTTGAAACAATTGGGTTCCCAAAATACATAGCAATATACGTATCACTATTGTCTATTACCTTCTGATATTTTGAGTTTTCAAAGTCTTTATACAATTGGCTATATTTATATTCAGGACTAGATTCGTCTGAAGCTAAAATTGCATTTGGATTTTGTAGAATCTCGGTATATCTAGAATTTGGATAGGTTGAAATAATCTCGTTTTTATATTGGCCTGCTAAAATTTCGTTTCCTTCAATTTGGTTTATTTTATACAAATTATAAAGCGCTGGTAATATTAATCTTTTTTCTGGTTTAAATGAAAGTAAGGCCTCAAGGCGATTTTTTGCTAAATCGTACTCTTTAAATTTCTCTTTATAAATAAGTCCTAATTGATAATAAGCAAAATTTCTATCTTTGGTGATACTGTCAATTAATTTTTCGTCTTTAGGGATTAATGCGATATACGTTTCTGGTTTGTACCGATCATTTTCTGAAATAGGAGCAACATACTCCTCCTCGGTAGTTATTAGTTTTGAGATCTTATCTGAAAGCCTCCAATTATCTTCCAGTTTTCTATCGCCCCATTTTTTTTTGAATTCTAATTTACCAAAGGATACTGTTGTTGAGTTATAAAAATAAAAACTTCCAGCACCCGGATTAGGGCCTTTTTGATTGTTTGATTTTCCAGAATTAGAATTAAAAAAGTCGTTATTAGTAGTATTTTCTAAATTTTTTAATTTTGATATAGAATCTTCAATAGCTATTTTTTTTAATTCTGTTGTAAATATTGAAAAATACTCCATTTGTTGAACCTCGGTCATGTTTACCAAATGTAATATGCTGTCGTTTTCAAAAGCAATATCTTCATATTTAATTACGTCGTCTAAATTCTCTCTTTTCTTTTTTATTTTTCTATACTGCCTCGATCCATCTTCAAGATTAGTTAACGTACTGTCATAATATGCCCCAGCAAATTTATAAGACCTATCGTCAAAAAATATTTCTGCTAATGTTTTATAGTTTATAGATTGCATAATCCTATCTTCACGGTAGGCCTTAATTGACTTATTGTAGTAGTCAATCGCTAAATCCAAACTATCATTTTTTCTGTAATATTCTCCAATTTGATTGTAAATTTTATCTAAGTAGGGTCTATTTTCTCTGTTTTTTTCTAAGTCGTATAATAATTCCAAAAAGGCAAATCGATCTTCTTTGTTAAAATCGAAATTTTTTGCTTTTTCTATGTACGCATTGATCATGTAGACCCTAGGAGATTTTCTGTTTAAAGCAATAACCTTATCGAACTCTAGATTAGCGCTATCAATTTTTTCAAGCTTATCATAAAGTTGTCCAGTGATGAACGTATAGCGCCCTTTAAGCTCATTGTCTTTAGTGTTTTTTGCTGCAAATTTTATGTATGGCAGCGCAATATCTAAAGAGTCTAAATTTATATATGCTTGAGATAAGGTTCCAGCAGCATCAGCAAGCTCGTGTTTGTCAATCTCGCCTTTTTCATACATTTTTTTTAGATTTTCAATAGCGATTTCCTCATTATTTAATCTAATATTTGTTTTTGCTTTCCAAACCTTCGCTTCATTTATGCTATTACAAACGGGATAGGTTTTTAAAATAAAATTAAAAGCATCAAGCGCTTGAACAAAACGACCATCGTAATACCTGGCTTTCCCTAAAAGAATATATGCTTCGTCGATTTGTGGATTGTATTCTTTCCCTTCTAAAAAAATGGCATGCTTTTGAACCGCTTTTGCCGCTTTTTCTTCAGCTCTATTAAAATTTTCATTTTCACTTTCATCTGTGAGTAAATCACTTTCTTCAAGAGCTAAACGCTCAACTGGGAGAATTTCCCAAAAATTATCTTTATAGGATAAAGCTAATTGACGCTTTCCTTCTTCAAAAGCTATATTCCCGTTATATAAAATATTATATTCAGCAGTAATAGAGTGTTTACTTCTACTCAAAAATGTGTTTTTTTTACGTGAGCAGGCGGCTAACAATAAAACAGCCATCAAAAAAAATATATATCTTATTAATCCCTTCAAAATTTTGTTTTGTTTTGTTTTATAATACTGAAACTTAAAAGATTCGCTTTTAGTATGTATGCTTTATAAGCGAATGTAAAAATACATTTCTTTTGTATAATAACGGAATATTAAGTTAAAAATTAGTGCTAGAATTCAGCCCATATGAGATTCAAATCACAATTTTAAAACAAGGGTATAGTCTAAAATTATAATTCCTTTGTATTTTTACAAAAAAATAAGATGAGTGAAAAGATGGAAAAGAAAAATGTAACTTTAACTATTGTTGTAGATGAAGAAATCGTAACAATAGAGATGTCTCAAAATGAAAATATCTTAGAGGCAGCTTTAAAAAATAATGTTGACGCTCCATATTCTTGTCAAGGAGGAGTCTGTTCATCCTGTATTGCAAGGGTTACAGAAGGCAAAGCGACTATGGCACTAAATCAAATTTTAACAGAAAATGAGGTTTCAGAAGGACTTATTTTAACTTGCCAAGCGCATCCCGTATCAGAAATATTGGCTATTGATTATGATGATGTGTAACTACAGTTTAATCTATTAAAATAGCAGAAATTTTATTGATAACGTCTAAAGGTGGAATTGAATTCATTGCGTCTTCATAATTTTTAGGATACTTATTTCCATATACCGATGTCGGAATTAGTGGAAATTTTTGTCTATTTGCTGTTAAACTATTTAGATGAGGTTGGCCAAACGGAGCAAATCCTAAATATGGATGAGTAACTCCCCAGAGCGTGACAACAGGCACCCCGTAAATAGCTGCTAAATGACCATTTCCACTGTCCATCGAGACCATTAGGTCTAAATTAGAGATTAATGCTAGTTCCTCTCTTAATTTAAACTTCCCTGCTGCATTAATTACATTGGGGTATTTTTTTATTATCTGAGTTAACTTATTGATTTCGATTTGACCTCCACCAAATAAAACAATTTGAAATTCTTTTTTGTGGCTAAAATGTTCAATCACTTTTTCTGTCAATTCTAAAGGATACATTTTGCTTTTGTAGGCTGCAAACGGAGCGATTCCAATAACTTTTTTAGCATTAGTGAACAGGTTGTTAATGTTCTCATGATCGATTTTCTTTTTAGAAAACGGTTCAAAGGAACCTAAATCAATAGGGCATCCAAAAGATTCAAAAACATCGGCATATCGCTGATGTGTTGTTTTTAATTGTTCAAAAGTTTTATGGCTCGTTCTGGTTAAAGATTTTTTTTCTTTCCTACCTTTATGGAGAGTAGACACTTTTTTTCCATTAAACTTTAGCAACTTAGTAAGTATCTTTGATCTGATAACGTTATGCAAGTCTACGACCGCGTCAATGTTCAGCGAATTTATTTTTTTAAAAAGTTTTAATAAGCCCTTGATCCCTTTGTGCTTGTTTTCTGGGTCTGCTTCTATGAAGCTAAGATTTTTAAAATCTTCAAAAAAAGGCTTAAAAAAGACTCTAGATACTATTGTTAATTGAATCTCCGGATAAGTTTTAGAAAAAACTCTGAGAACAGGAACCATCATAGCAACGTCTCCCATGGCAGAGAGTCTTATTATCAGTATGTTTTTAGGTTTTTTCAATAAAAATTGACTGCCGAAATTAAAAATTTATTTTCCTTCTCTGAGAACTGGATTAAGTTCATCATCATTGTACATTTTCATCTGCTTATAAACTTTCATGTACTTAACCCCAGCTTCAATATCTTTTATTAATTGATCAATTGCAGTGCTTAGATCCTTTCTCTGCTCTAATAAAATAGTTAATTTTGTTTGACAGGCGTTTCGGTGTTCTTCAGAAGCATTTTCTCTTGTCGCTTCTTCATTCATATGAAAAACCTTTAAAGCTAATATGGAGAGTCTGTCGACACCCCAAGCAGGACTTTCTGTATTTATGGTAGCGTTCGCTTGAGGAACGGTATTTTCATATTTTTTCAAAAAATAGCTGTCAATATATTCAACCATATCTGTTCGGTCTTGGTTGGAGGCATCAATTTGTCTTTTTAAAGATAAGGCACTTATGGGATCTATGTTTGGATCTCGGATTATATCTTCATAATGCCATTGAACGGTATCAATCCAGCATTTTCTGTAAAGTAGGTGTTCCAAGTTTTGAGACTGAGAATCGTAAGGGTTATTAAAGTCTTGATCTACTTCATCAATGATGTGGTATTTTTCTATAACTTCCTTGAAAATGGTATTTGCTTTTTCTGAAAACATGTTTTTCATTTTTTTGATATTGTTTTAATGAAGAGTCATTTAGTTAGCTCTATTCCCTGGTGACAAACAACTCAAATGCCCAACGGGTTCCATATTCTAATAATAAAACCCTTTAGCTCATTTAATTGCAAAGGTATTATATTTTTTAAAAAGTGTCATTTACAATTTATTATAAATAACCATAATACGAATCGCTTTTATGATTGTTTAGAACTTAAAAAAATAACTAAGAAATGGGGCTAAAACTAAGAGCCATAACATTATTTCTGATATCCATTTTCTTTGAAGAGTTTCAATAAAATTCGAAAATAAGATAGAAATAGGAACAACTGTAAAAATTAATTCACTCCCATTTTTTTGACTCGTAATGGTAACCAACAAAATTCCAGTAATCAAAGTAAAAATTATAATCCAATATTTAGATTTTTCTCTTAAAGGAGTTTTTGTGAAATTTAAAATTTTAGAGAAAATACTTATTCCAGTCATTGACAATATAACAAGAAACGAGAACGCTATTTTTGATGATTTGTATGAAGAGAAATCAAAACTTACAGGTTTTTTATAGTCCAAATACCAGTATGCATTATTCTCTAAAAATAAAAAATAAACAGTAGTGAAAACAAAAACAATAAGTGCTCCAATTATGGGTATCAAAAAGAGTTTATAATTCTTAGTGGCAAGCTGAATTAAGGCAGCGTATAAAACGAGAAAGAACAATAGGCTCCAAAAATAAAAAAGTGTTGCAATGCCAATCCATAAGGAAGCGTCTAATATTTTTTTTTGAATATTTTTTTTGGAATTAAAACTTAAAATTCTTCTTAAAGCTAGCAACAAAAACAACAATGAAAAAACAGGTTTACTGTCTTGAAACAGAATTGGAACCATCAACAGGAAGCAGCCAAACGAAAATAAGGCATATGAGTTTATTTGTGTGAGCTTGTTTTTCTTAATGATAAATCCAAATATCAGCATTAAAGCTATATAAAGACTAAATTTGAAAGTCGATAGAATTAGTTCAATAATACCATGCTCAAAATTTGAAATTTGAAATTTGTACAGGGTGTATCCTACAAATAACAGCAAGTTGATTGATATAAAATGAAAAGGCTTAGAATTGCTGAAAAAGTTTGTGAGCATGATACTTAATTTATATTTTTGCAGTCATAAAAGATAAAGATATGACTTGGACAGGTTTTTTTGAAGGAATACAAAGTTTTTTTGAGGGTGTTGCGTTTGCTCCGTTCAATGCTTTAAGAGAGTTAGAAGCCACTAATTGGTGGGTAGCTAACTTTGCAACTTGGATTTTTATGATAATTTGTTCTTTGGCAATTGTTTATTGGGTTATACAACTTAAAAAATACGATCTTACAGAAGGTAGTGATGATAAAAGTATCACGGCACACGAATACTTAGGGTAAGTCAAACCCTATATCTGTTCTAAAATTCATCGTATTAAAATGTATTTTTTCTATATTCTTGTAAGACTTTTTTAAAGCCTCTTTATAATTAACATCCACAGAAGTTATTGCTATAACTCTCCCTCCATTTGTTACAACATGATCTTGATCTCTTATGGTGCCAGCGTGAAAAACAATTGAATCAGAAACCGTATTAAGTCCAGAGATTGCATTACCTTTTTCATATGCTTCTGGATAACCTCCTGATACAAGCATCACAGTTGCAGCAGCTTTGTCGTCAATTTCTAACTTGATTTTATCTAAATTTTGGGTGGCTGTAGCCTCTAATAAAGCTATCAAATCTGTTTTAATTCTAGGCAAAACAACTTCTGTTTCGGGGTCACCCATTCTTACATTGTATTCAATTACATAGGGGTCATTGTTAACTTTAATAAGCCCTATAAATACAAACCCCTTGTAATCAATTTTTTCCTTTTGAAGGCCTTTCACTGTTGGGATAACAATACGGTCTTCTATTTTCTTCATTAACTTATTATCAACAAATGGAACGGGTGATATAGCGCCCATACCTCCCGTATTTAGACCCGTATCTCCTTCTCCAATTCGTTTATAATCTTTAGCAGTAGGTAATATTTTATAATTTTTACCATCGGTAAGCACAAAAACACTTAACTCAATTCCATCTAAAAACTCTTCGACTACAACAGTGGAACTAGCATTGCCAAACTTAGCATGTGTCAACATATTTTCAAGCTCCTGTTTGGCCTCCTTTATATTGTTAATAATCAAAACGCCTTTTCCTGCTGCTAATCCGTCTGCTTTTAAAACGTATGGTGGACTTAATGTTTCTAAAAATACTTTCCCTTGCGCAACGGTTTTTTTGGTAAAACTCTGATATGTTGCAGTGGGAATTTGATGATCGATCATAAATTCTTTAGCCCGTTCTTTACTTCCCTCAAGAAGAGCTCCTGCCTTTGAAGGCCCAATAAGTAGTACCTCTTTTAACTCTGAATCTGAGCGGAAAAAATCTACAATTCCTTTTACTAAAGGGTCTTCTGGACCTACGACAACCAACGTTATTTGGTGTTCAATAACACATTTTTTTATCGCTTTAAAATCCGTAACAACGATAGGGATGTTCGTTGCAATGTCCGATGTACCAGCATTTCCTGGCGCTACATATAATTTATTGCATTTAGCACTTTTTGAAATTTTATATGCAAACGTGTGTTCTCGACCTCCAGATCCTAAAATTAATATATTCATTGTTGAGAAGTAATTTAATACAACAAAAATAATTATTTGTAGTGGGCTGCCCTAATTTTAGGACTCGTATTTGTTTAAATCGGTCCTAAAGCTAGTTGAGCTATTATCAAAGAAATTACCAACAATATCGAACCAATATTTAAATTTAAGTTAACATCGATTAATAAGCTTTTTCATCCCCGCTTAACGCATTGTAAACAGTTTTTACGACTATCTTTAAGTCCATCAAAAGTGACCAATTTTCAAGATAGAAGATGTCATACTTTACTCTGTTTATAATAAAGTTATCATCTTCAACTTCTCCCCTAAAACCACTGACTTGAGCGAGTCCAGTAATTCCAGGTTTAATAAAGTGGCGCACCATAAACTTATCTATTTTTTCAGCATACATATGGGTGTGGCTTACCATGTGGGGCCTTGGTCCTACCACCGACATATTCCCTTTAAGAACATTGATAAATTGTGGTAATTCATCTATACTGGTTTTACGTATTATTTTTCCTATTCTGGTAACTCTTGGGTCATTTTTTTTTATTTGATATAGATGCGCTTCAGGGTTTGGTCTCATGGATCGAAACTTATAACAATAAAACTCTTTATAGTCAAGTCCGTTCCTTTTTTGTTTGAAAAATATAGGACCTTTAGATTCCATTTTAATAATCAATCCAAGAATCGGAGTTAACCAGGATAAGACGCCTACGATAACTATTAAAGAAAAAATAACATCGAAAATTCTTTTGACAAACAAATTAATTGGTTCATCTGTAGGTATTCTTCTCATAGACAAAATAGGAAGAAAATCGTAGTATGTAAAATCTAGTTTTTTGGAATAAATTTCTTTATTGTCTGGCAAAAATTTTAGAATTTTAAGATTATTATCAGCAAAATCTATTAAACTTGTTAGCTCTTTATTGTTCAATTCGGCAATAGAAGAGTAGATTTCATCTACTTCATTTTCTGATATATGCTTGATTATTTCTTCAATATTTTGAAATTGTTTTAAATCAAATATCGTTACCAACTGATACCCATAATCAGGATTATCATTAAAGTATTTTCGTAGCTGATCTGTTTTTTTATTCAGCCCCACAATTACTACTTTGCGAAGATTTCCTTTAAATACTTTTCTATATTCCTTTAATAAAAAATAGATGCTAAACTTAGCAATAGTGATAAAAGACATCGCCAGGAAAATATATTTTAATATGCTTATAGATTGTATCGACAACTCATTGTAAAAGCCAAAAAAGGCAAACACCAATAACAAAAATAAAATAGTTTGTTTTGCAATTAGACCGAGGATTTTTGTAACCCTTGTGTATCTATAAACTTCATAAAAATCAGAGAGCAAAGTGGAAACTATCCAGGAAGACGATATGTAAATAAAAAAATATAATAAATTTGATTTTTCAGAAATAATTCCAAAAGAAAAGTACCCTACAATGATCAAATCAATCATATAAGAAATGGGTCTTAAAAAGCCTGAATATCTTCCTCTCTTAAATATCATCTGTTATTTTCTAATATGCTTTGAAAAGTCTTTATGTTCGTTTTTCAACAATTCTTCAGGGGATAAACTTTTAAAATAATCGAAAGTTTTTCTCATACCATTGTGTCTTAAAATTTTTGGCTCCCAATTTAAAATCTCTTTTGCTTTTGTAATATCTGGTTGTCTTTGCAAAGGATCGTCTTTAGGTAATGGTTTAAAAATTATTTTTTGAGTGGTTCCTGTTAATTTAATAATTTCCTCCGCAAATTGAACTATGGTAATTTCGTTTGGATTCCCTATGTTGATTGGATATACATAGTCGCTCATTAGCAATTTATAAATCCCTTCTATTTGATCCTCAAAGTAGCAAAAAGATCGCGTTTGGGAACCATCACCAAAAACTGTTAAATCTTCTCCTCTTAACGCTTGCCCCATAAAAGCTGGAATTACTCGACCATCATTTAATCTCATTCTTGGGCCATAGGTGTTAAAAATTCTTGCGATTCTGGTTTCTAAACCATGAAAACGATGATATGCCATTGTTATCGATTCTTGAAATCGTTTGGCTTCATCGTAAACTCCTCTTGGGCCAATAGTATTCACATTGCCAAGATACTCCTCCGTTTGAGGATGCACCAAAGGGTCTCCATACACTTCTGAGGTAGATGCTATTAGTATTCTTGCTTTCTTTTCTTTTGCTAATCCTAATAAGTTATGGGTTCCTAGCGATCCTACTTTTAGTGTTTGTATTGGAATTTTTAAATAATCGATTGGGCTAGCAGGCGATGCAAAATGAAGAATATAGTCTAATGTTCCAGCTACGTGAACAAACTTTGAAACATCATGATGATAAAAGTCAAAATTTGAATGTTTAAATAAATGTTGAATATTTTTTAAATCACCAGTGATTAAATTATCCATTCCAATAACACTACAGCCCGCATCAATAAATTTATCACAAAGGTGAGACCCCAAAAAACCTGCTGCTCCTGTTATTAAAACTCTTTTTTTCATAATCAAAATTTATCTACCAATGGATATATAAGAGATTTCTTCTTTTTTTAAGTCTTCTAAATCGTAAAGATTTCTGCCATCAAAAATAATATTTTGATTTAAAAGACTCTTTACTTTATCAAAATCTGGTGTTCTAAAAATACTCCACTCTGTGCATATTACCAATGCGTCTGCATGTTTTAAAGCATCGTACATAGACTCTGCATAGTTTATTTTTTCTCCAAATTGTTTTTCGATATTTGGCATCGCTTCAGGATCGTAAACCGATAAGGATGCTCCTTTTCCTAATAGTTTTTTCATCAGGTAAATAGCTGGTGCTTCTCGTACGTCGTCTGTTTCTGGCTTAAATGCTAAGCCCCATATTGCTATCTTTTTATTAAATAAATCTCCGTTGAAGTGTTTTTCGATTTTTGGGTATAAAATTATTTTTTGTTTTTCATTGACTTCAATTACAGCGTTTAAGATTTTGAAATCATAAGATTGATCCCTTCCTGCTTTTTGTAATGCTTTAACATCTTTAGGAAAACAAGAACCTCCAAAACCAATTCCAGGAAACAAAAATCGTTTTCCTATCCTAGAGTCGGTTCCCATACCAACTCTTACCTGATCAACATTTGCGCCCACTTTTTCACAATAATTAGCAATTTCATTCATAAATGTTATTTTGGTTGCTAAAAATGAGTTGGCAGCATACTTAGTTAATTCTGCAGATTTTTCGTCCATGATGATTATCGGATTACCAGAGCGAACAAATGGTTTGTATAGTTTTTCCATCAATTTAGTTGCTCTTTCACTGCTAGAACCGACAACAATTCTTTCTGGTTTTAGAAAATCATCCACTGCAAACCCTTCTCTTAAAAATTCTGGATTAGAAACCACATCAAAATCACATTTCGCTTTTTTTGAAATCACTTTTTTAACTTTATCTGCAGTTCCAACAGGTACGGTACTTTTATCTACAATTACTTTGTAGCTGTTTATTTTTTCGCCAATTAGTCTTGATACATCTAGCACATACGACAAATCTGCTGATCCATCTTCATCTTCAGGAGTGGGTAAGGCTAAAAAAATAATTTCTCCGTGATCTAGTCCTTCGTCTAATGAAGTCGTAAACTTAAGCCTGTTTGACCTAATATTTCGTTCAAATAAAACATCTAAATGAGGTTCGTAAATAGGAACCAATCCGCTCCTCATTTTTTCAACTTTTACTTCATCTATATCAACACAAATTACCTCGTTACCAGTCTCTGCCAAGCAGGTTCCAGTGACTAGTCCTACATAACCTGTCCCTATTACTGAAATCTTCATTTATTATTATTTTCTTTTAAAATATAAATACATTCTTTTACCATTAGTTCTTCTTCTTTATAATTTAACACTCTATATTTTTGGCTACGTTTTTATTATTAATCAATAAAATCACCAATACAAAACCTATATAATAAGCACCAACCTGTCTGTGAAAATAATTTTCTACCAAGCCGAAAAGTATCATTGTCAACAATAAAGAGGTTGAATAATAATCTTTATGTTTTTTAAAAAATAAATATATGAGAATACCTACAAATAAAATTATACTTATCAAGCCAGAACTAATGTAAAAATCGAAATATTGATTGTGTGTATTAAACCGCTTATTTATAAAATTCTGTTTCGTGTTTAAATCCTCTATCTCGTTTTCATAGCAATTAACTAACCTATCTGAAGTTTCTCTAAACCCTATTCCAAAGAAATTCGTATTACTGTCTTTTGTGATTTTTAAGGCACAGTCCCAAATTAGTGATCTATAGCTCAACGGTATGGTTGATCCTGTATAAGTAACTTCTGAAATATCTTTTTGAGGCTTAAAAGTGTTTTCGATATTATTGGGAAGCTTAAAGTAGCTCGTGATGGCTAAAAAAGCTAAAATTATAGCTGTAGCTCCAAGTCTTATTTTTTTGTCTTTACCATAAAATTGTCTGAGAACAGCTACAAATAATAATATAACAATAGCTGTTTTAGACATAATTAATAACAAATACGTAACATTTAGTACCATACTTATTAAATAATATTTGTTGTCTGGATGAAACTGCTTGGTTATTGATTTATATGAAATAATAACGCTAAGAACACAAAGAAGCCCTACGTATATTCTATCTATTAGTAAAGCATCGACCGTTTCTTGAAAAAAATTAATAGACACATCTGTATTCTGATTGACAAGAATTAAAAACTTTATTAATGAGTACACAATTGCTATAAATGATGAAAAGATAATAGCCTTGTTTACTTTTTTGAAATCAGTAATCGGCACATATAAAAAAACAATTCCCAGAGGGATCATTATTGTTTTTAGATACACAAAATCTACTTCAAGTCGACCTTGAACAAATGAGTTTGTTAAAAGATAAATAAGAAAGAGTAACAATAAAAACATTGAAACCTTAGCTATTTTTTTTAAATCTTTTTTATTTATAATTATAGGGAAAATAACAATTAAGATGAGCATTAAAATATTTGGTAATATTCTTACATACTCATCAAATGGTATAACGAGATATAGTAAAATAAAAACATAAGGATATATGGCTGCTAATATTATTCTCACTAATAAAGTGTTTTTTTATTAAAAAATAATTTTTTTACTAATAGCTTAATTACTTCCACCTTTCATCTTTTCTTTAAACACTAAATATATAAATTTACTATTACCTAAAAGATATCTTTTCCACATTCTTTTTGGCTCTTGGATAAATCGATAAAACCATTCCATTCCTATATTTTGCATCCAGTTAGGGGCTCTCTTAGTGAGTCCTGTAATAACATCAAAACTACCACCAACTCCCATTATAAAGTTGACAGCTTTTAATTCGTTTTTAAACTCATATAAGAAGTTTTCTTTTTTAGGGGAGCTAATAGCTACAAACAGCATATTGGCGCCACTAGAAGCGATGTCTTTAGCAATAGTGACTTCGTCTTCTTTTTTATAATAGCCGTTACGATAGCCCGCAATTAAATTTTTTCCGTATTTATTGATATAGATTGCCGCCACTTTTTTTACCACTTCCTCTTTGGCGCCAAACAAATAAATTTTATGGTTGTTTTTATAAGCGAGTTCAACCAAATTTTCCATTAGATCAATTCCTGCTACACGCTCCTTTAAGGGTTTATTTAGAAAATTCGCCGCCCAAACTACTGCTTGACCGTCTGCGTTGATGATATCGCTATTGTTGACGCTTTCACGTAATTGATTGTCCTTTTGCATTTGAACTATCTTTCCGGCATTTACTACAACGTGATGTATACTTTCCTTATTTTTAATGGTATCATTTACTAAAGATAGTGTTTCCTCCATAGAAAGATTGTGGATAAAGGTGTTAAGAATGTTAATTTGACCTGCCATTTTATTGGTTTTTTAAAAACGTTATCAGTTCATTTTTAACTTTTTTACTGTCATAGTCTGCTGCAGTTTTTTCGGCGCTTTTAATCATATTGGTTTTTTTATCTCCTCTGTAATTATTGTAAGTCATAATTTTACTTGCCAGGTCGTCAGCGTCTTTTGGGGTAAATAAAAGTCCGTTTACACCAGAATTTATATACCCTTTTGGACCACCCATATTACTTGCTATAACTGGTACACCACAAGACATGGCTTCGAGACCCACCAAACCTAAACTTTCATCTACCCGGTAGGTTGGAAAAACAAAAACATCTAACAAATTATATTCTTCTGCTAATTCTGCTTGCGATAAATTTGATCGTAATGTATACGGAATATTTAAGTTCTTTACCCTTTTTACTATTTCCTCCTTGTCCGGACCATCACCAACTAACCTTAATGAAATATTGGGAATAGCATTTTCTTTTATTAAAATATCAATGGCATCAAGTAATACTCGCCAACCTTTTTTTTCGATAAAATTTGAGACAAAACCTATTACAAATTGATTTGTTGAAGGTTCTGTTTTTAAAGGTTTAAAAATAGTGCTGTTTATCCCCCCCGAAGGGTACACTAAAAGCTCTTCTTTGACCTTTTTAAATTGATTTAAAAAAATCTCTTCATAGTATTTTGAAGGTATTACAATGGGATATTTTATTATTATTTTCTTTAAAAAAAAAGAATAAGCCTTTCTTGTACTAGTGTTAAATGTTATATCGCTTCCATGAAAATTTAATATGTATTTTCTATTAAATAAACAAAGTAAAGGCGCTACAAATAGTGGGTAGTGAACGTAAATTAAATCTTCTTTTTTCGCCTTTGATAATGCTTTCACAATTCTTATATAGAATCCTATATATCCCAAGAGCTTACTAAATCCTGTTTTTTTAGTAAGAATGGTTTTTTTAATTTCAAAGTCATCTTCTAATGAAATTACAAAATTTTTAACAAAAATACCGTATCTAATATTCTTGGTGGAAGGATACATATTAGAGATTACTATTATTTTGCTTCTTAGGTTACTCATTCTTTATTAATTTATCACTGTACATTAACAAAAAGAAACTTATAAAAAAAGAAAAAATAAACACCCCTTTTGCTCGACATAAAAAACTTTCTATGAAACTTAATAAAACAATAGTTATAAAAAAACTTAACGCTTCACCTTTAAGTTTTGTTTTTAATGCAAAAAATAATAGTACCCAAACAAACACTAACAATCCGAAAAACCCATTGGAAACTAAAAATTCAACAAATTGATTGTGCGCATTATATCCTTCTATTAAAGCAGTTTTAAAATTACCATTTATGTAGGCTCTCGTATAGATTTCTTCAGTATCACCAGAGCCAACACCAAGAATCAATTTGTCTTCTTTTTTAAACTCCCTGATTATAAAATCCCATCGTTGAATTCGCTCTACTTTTATATTTCCCCTACCATCGACCAAACCAGAAAACTTATTCCCTAAATAATCAAACTTTACAGATAACACTATAAGACCTACTATAAATAATCCTATTAAAATTCCTTTTTTTCTACTTCTATTTTGTAAAACTGAAACTATTATAACCAGCACAAAAGCCAACATTGCAACCCTGCTACTTAGCTCAAATAAAAAAAGAAAGAAAGGGAAAAGCAGTAAAACAAGCTTCAGCTTATTTTTTCTTAAAAACTTTAATTCTTCTGTTTTAATAATTGCCAATACTAAAATTACTATTAATAATGCAAAATAATTTGGATGAACTCCAATAGGTTTTACTAGGTTCCAGTTAGAATATATCCATTCAAAAAAATAAGGTGCTTGTCTTAATGGTGTTGCATTTGTTAAAATAGATTCTATTACAAATCCCCAGCAAATAGCCATTCCAATTATCAATCCAGCCCCTAAAGAATAATATGTTTTTTTAAAGTTAAAATCTTCTTTATTATGAGATAAAATAATAACTGGAAGCAATAACAATGTTAAAACTCTAGTTATATTTTTTAAAGCTATATCTGTGTTTGTAGACGTCCATAAACCAATAACATATAAAAAGAAAAGAAAAATAAATGGAATTACAAAAGCTCTTCTTTTCCAAAGTATTTGTTTTCTTTCCTTAAGGTTCAAAAGAAAAAAGGAACTAGCTACAAAAACCCAAATTGCAATTGTGTTTATAGATAAAAAAAGTGGGAGGGTACCAACAAAAAGGTAAGTGCTTCCTTCAAAAAGAGAAACTTTAAATTTTTTAGATTTCAAGAATTTGGTCATACCTTTTTTGATAGGTGTTGTTTAGTGCTATTTCTTTTAAAAAATCTGCAAGTAAAGTATACTCCTTTTTATCTATTCTTTGAATTTTTTCATGTATGCCTTCCAAGTTATTCATAGATACAAAGAGTTGGTATTGGTTGCTTACTAATTTCTTAAGCGGAACGTGTTGTTCTGATAAAAAAGGTAATTGAAAACTTAAAAAATCAAATACTTTAATAGGAAAAGTAAGGTCATCATAGGAATTTCTGGGTCTCGTATGGAAAGCATATGCGATATTGTTTTCTTTTATATATACTGGTATAGTCTCTCGAGGAATTTTAGCCACCTTTACAGTAGTTCCTTTTGTTAAATCATGTAAATGATTGTCTCCCGATAGAACATAAAAATTATAGTGTTTTTGATATTTTTTTTCAAAGGCTAAAAAAGTATTAAAACCAGAATTCTGGTATTTAGTGCTGCCCAAATATAAGATTCCTGTTTTTTTTGAAAAATCTGGGTTTTGTTTATTTTCTGTAATATTATAGGTAGCTGGAGGTAATGCTTGGTATGGTTTTTTAATATAGAAAGAGTTGTTTTTAAATAACATATCTCCCATTTCGATTGTTGGAAATACTAAGTTTGTTGAAATTAATGTTAGATAAAAATTGCTAAGTTTATTAACTATTAACGTGATTTTTGCTCTAGGATTCGTGTATTGTTTTGGAAACATTTCTATATAAACATCCCGAATAAAAATAATGACTTTTTTTGAACGCAATCTTAATAAAAGAAGACATAAAAAGTCTACTAATGCGATACGGTTTGTAGCAGATTCTACGTATGTAATATTCACTTTTTTATAGGATACTGATTTAACAATTTTATTTCCTTTTTCAATAATGTCATCTCTTTTGTTTAAAAAAATATTTTTAAATAAAGATACTCTGGTTTTTGGGCCTCCAGAAACCTTAGCTAAATCAGGGATGATATAAAGAATGTTGTTCATGTCTGTTGTTCTATCTCCTTCTTGTTTTTATTTCCTTCTAAAATTAAAAAAGGGAGTATCAAATAAAACATATTATTAAAATAATGAATCGATAATAAGCAAGTAAATGTTATGATAAATATAAAGCCAACCTTAACTTTAAAACTTTTAATTACCATTAGCAAGTAACTGTGAAAGAGTATAAATAATATCAAAAGAGAAAATCCGCCACGATGATATAAATAATAAAATCCGTTATCGATTTCTTGAAAAGTTATAAAGTCGCTAAAAGCTTGGACTTCTTCATTTTCTCTAAATATGGTAGTGCTTGCGCCAAAACCTTTGCCGACTATTTTTTCCGTAATTGAAAAGTTTTCTTGACTTAAGGCGGTTTTTAAATCATTCGCTCTAATTTTTAGGCTAGGATACTCAAAAGGATCTAATAAGTAAGGTATTTTTTGTTTAATAAGATCCGGAGCATAGTTGGAATTAAAAAAAAGAAAGGATGATAACCCTATTCCGACAATTATAAAAATAAATTTAGGCTGCATTAATTTTTTAAAGTCTACCACTAAAAGCATCAACAATATTCCTGTTATCACAATATTCATCAAATTAGTTGTCATCAATAAACTTGGTATTGCAACTATATAAGCTGTGACTAGCTTTAGGTCAAAACTTTTATTTTTAATTAAATAATAAAACGAGATGAGTATAATTGGAATAATAGAAGGTCCATATACCCTTCCTTGAAAACCAATTATGGTGGTATGCCATAAATTAGGGAACTTTCCTATATACAAAAGAATATAAACACCCAATACTATATAGTTAATTATAAGTAGTATAGGCAGCACATTAAATTCTTTTTTATTCAAAAGAAATAAATAAAACAAAAACCCAAAAAGCTGAAACTTAATATCAATTTGTGGTTCACGATGCCCATAAAACAGGCCAATGGTCAAGAAAATTAAGTAGATTGCTAAAGTCAGATAAAAATATAATGGAACTTTTATTTTTCCTTTTTTAACAACAATAAGATTAGTCCCTACCAATAACAATAAGCATAATAAAGAAACACTGCTTGAAATAGAATTACCTATCAATAAAAAAAGCGCTATTAGGAGTGTGTAATTTAATACTTTCAAAAAAATGTATAATTATGTTAACGTTGATATTGTGACAAATTTAAATTAAAAATTATGCAATCGTATTGCTAACCAATAATTTATTTATGATGCCTTCTTAAATTGAAAATGCTTTTTTAACTATTAAATTGCCAAAAGCAGCATTATTTTTTATGGTAATGCTTAATGTGCCTTTGTTAAATTCCTTAAGTTCTACTTCTTTGCCATTCCAATAAGCCTTGTAGGTATACTTAGGGTTTAGACAAACTATTATTGAAAAAGGCTTGTTCTTGTGATGGTAAATTTTCATAGAAGCTTCTAGTTCAGAAAAGTCATCATTAAAGCTTTTTTCTTTAATCCAAATATCATACCCTGTTGTAATGTTTCCAACCTGATAATAAGCATTAAACCATGACATAACTGGGCTTGATAATCCACTAAATTGGTGCCATCCTTTTCCTTTTTTAGAGTCTATTGAAAAATACTCATAGCAATTGTAAGATTTTTCGGTTTCTCTTTTCCAAACATCTAAAGCTGTTATTGCTATTTGGTGAGCGAAATCATCTTCTCCTAAATCTAACATCGATTTCCAAAAAAACCACTGGTGTGGCATCCACACATGCCCATTCCAGTATCCTTTTTTATTATAATAAGGTGCTGTTTGATCAATAGTTGAAAGCCCCATATCTGACCAAATTTCTCCTTTTGTTTTAAGATGTGATACAATTTTATGAGTCTGGTTGTCGTCACATATACCTGCAATTATAGGGGATGCTCCTCCTAATCCCATGTTATAATTAATTGAATCATTATACTTCAGGATACTATTAGATTGTCCGAAACCTTTATGATTAACGTATCCATAATAACCTGTTTCTTCATCCCAAGCATGTTTTTGTAATGCATCTGTTAATTTTTCTATATCATTTTTATAAACTATAAAATCTTTTTTGTGATTTAATTGATTGGCTGCCATTTGCATAATCTTGGCGATTCTTATCGCATGTGCCGTACTTATAGCAGGCGCAACGGTTTTGGTTAACTTGTTTTTATGAACAAATTTTTGTGCTGGATAATCGTCCCAACCTCCCGAATTATAAAAATAATCCCAAGTACGAATTAAACCAGAATCTAGGTTTGATGTTGTCGAGCTTTCTACTTTTCCGATTAAAAAATTATAGTATTTTTTTAATTTAGGATATGCGTTTTCAACCAACTCAATTGATTGGGTTTTGTTCCAAAGCTCTAGAAACAGATAAAACTGAACAGGTAATGGAGTGCCATGATGGATAAATGCAGATTGCTCTTCAGGTTCGTTTAAGTAAGCATTTAAGTTTTCCATACCTCTTTCTGTGCTTATTTGACTTAGACCTAATCCTATAAAGCCTGAGTCCCAAGTGTATAAGCAATCCCATTTTCTTCCTGGAGCATGATGCCTTATGTATTGATTTTGAGTATATACTGGATAGACTACATTGCTGATTGTGGTTGCTTCCATTAACTTTTGACTGAATTCATATTTTGCTCCTCCTGGTACTGTATGATAGTTCGTTAAAGATTGTCTTGCATTCGTATAAATATCATTATAATTTAATTGTGTTGATTTGTTTAGGCGATTATAAACTTCTTCTTTAGTTCCAGTACAAACTATCCCGTTTATTACTTTGGATGAATTAGGGTCTATAATTATTGGATTTAAGTGCAAATCGGTGAAGTGTGCCTTTTCATCAATATAAAATTTAGACTTTTTAGAGTCAATTAATTCTATATTATATTCTTCGGGAAGATTCTCAATGGTCCAATCCCGGACTTCTAGATCATTATGGTTTAACCGAACCCCATAATAGGTCTCAATATTATCATATTTAAGGATAATAGAATTTGAACTGGGTCCTTTGATGATATCTGGAACATTGTTCCATTTTATTTGGTCAATTTTCAATAGATTAAAATCTCCTTCAGTTAAAATTGCAAAGCCGTCAATAACTAGAGGAGTTTTGGATTTTGACTCTATAGAAAGCGTGTATTCTTCTGCATTAATAGCGCCTATTTCAATTTTTTTTAAGCTATAATTTTCCGAAGGATCTAATTCAATAATTTTCGTTACAATGCCTTTTAGTTTAAGTTTTGCTTTTTGTTGTTTTTCGGTTTTATACCTTAAAAAAAGAGCTCCGTTTTTTATTTGATTAGGGAATTGCATTTTATAAACTACCTGATCGCCAATATTTTTACCGAATCCTCTACCAATAGCGCTTCCATTTATTAACTCATGATCTCTAACCTCTGCTCTCAACATTCCATCATACACTAAATCATTTCGATGCCCTTCCTTTGCAAAATTTAAATATTGATAATCCAATGCATCTATCCAAAATGCATTTTCTGGTAAACTAATTGTAGCATAATTTAGTTTTTTTTCTGGATTATGCGGTTTTATAGGTGGAAAATGAATGGACGATAATAAATGCAACACAAGACTGTCTTGAGAGTTGGTTTGATTCATAAATTCAATACGAACAGATCTCGAAAAAGAATCTATTTTAGAATAAGAAATGTCTGCATATACTCGATCTTTCCATTTAAGTTCATGTCTAAAAGAAAAATATTCAAGGTTAGGAGATGCTTCCCATGGATGAAAACCTGATTTAGTAAATACATTCGGAGCCTTTGCTTTTTTATTTTTAAAACCTGGGAAAAAACTAAAATCAACTCTTATTCCTTTATCAATATCTGGAATATGAGAAACTCCAATATATTTTTTTGTGTAAGGTCCCCAAGCAGGAAAACTGAGGTCATGAGATAGTTGTTGACCGTTCTGTGTTAATACAGCCTGTTTTTTTGATGGGTTTGAACAGCCCAACAAAAAAATAACTATCCATATTGAATAAAAACACCTCATAAACTCATTTGATTTAAGCAAAAATAGTGCTTATCGGTATGCTAATTTAACTTAAAAAAAATATCTCGAGAATCATGGAGATACATTTAATTTTTTAGGATTTTTACTATCTGCGATGATGGTATGATTGCCTTTAAAAATTCTTGGAGCGTGGCACTTGTCATATATCTTACCAAATACCACCAATTAGGCACAAATAAAACGAAAAAACCTACAGCCATAGAAGTGGCAACCATTTCTATTGAGTATTGACTACCTAAAAATATGAAAAACGGCATTATTGTTATTGAAAACAGATTCCAATAAAAAGCTCTATCGGTCCTGCCAGTAGCAATAACAAGACTTCCTATTGGATTTCCTAAACTTCTTATATACATATAAACACATAATATTCGAACTACGTCTACAATGCTCTTATAGTCATTCCCATAAAGTATGGATACGATGATTGGGGCAAAAACAATAATTAATAGATAAACTATGAAGTTTAAGGAAGATATTGTTTTTATAAGCTTCAAATAATTTATTTTTAAAATATCGATATTATCTTGAAACTTTGCTAGTAATGGATTCGCTATTTTTGTTATGATTGGATTAATGATTTGAGCTGGACGATAAACTAATTGCTTTGCTAAACTATATCCGCCTAAAATTTCTGCACTAAATAATTTTCCAATGATGATAATATCTAAATCTCTATTAAAATAATTGACTACTTGACTGCCCACCTCAAAAATTCCTATTTTTAGAAAAGGGTGTGCCAATGTCCAATTAAAATAAAATAAGACGGGTCTTATTACGATTCCCCTTAGGAAAAAGACAAGATTAGGAAGCGAATATTGCAATAAAGCTGAAAAAACCAATGCATATATTCCAAATCCTTTAATAGCTAATATGATTGCTAAAACAAGAGCCATTGAAGCACTGATTATCTCAACGATTGCGATCAGTTTAAAATTAAGATTCTTATGTTCAATAGTTTTATATTGATTTCCTAGCCCAGCAAAAACAATACTAATTGCCAGTATAAGAATTAACTCTGTGATTTGAGGTTCGTTATAAAATGAAGCTATAAAAGGTGACAATAAATATATGAGGCCATATAAAGAAATTCCAAAAAATAAATTTACCCAATACAAGCTTGCATACTCTTTTCTACTAATATTTTGTTTATGAAATATAGCCGAAGTAAGTCCCATATCTGTAAATAGGTTTAAAACACCTAATACAAAAACAACTATTGCCATTAACCCAAAATCTTCTTTATTTAAAAATCTGGTTAATATTGAAATTCGGACAAGAGAGGCTAAAGCAACACCGACAGTAGAAACAGATGTCCACTTTACGCCTTTTAAAATACTTTTTCCAAACTGCATAAAATTCCTTTATAAAATTAGTTTGAATTCTTCTAAAGCTTGATTGCTATGCTTTAGTTTGTTTTGTTTACAATTTTTCTTTAACGACACTAGTAAATCGCCTTGCGTAAATATACGTTCTAATGATGAATAAAGACTTTTTGTGGAGTTTTCTGAGATAATTCCGTTTACTTGATGTTTAACAAATTCTTTTGCTGCTGGAAAATCAGTGGTTATGACTGGTGTCTCTAATATTAATGACTCTGTTAACACCATTCCTTGTGCTTCAAAGGCCGAAGACAAAACTAGACAGTCTGCATTTTTTATATAAGGGTACGGGTTTTCCTTAAACCCTAAAAAGTGTAACTGCTGATTAATATTGAGGGTTTTTGATTCGTCTTTTAAATTATTTAAATCTGGGCCATCTCCAATTATATACCAATTAAACACATGTCCTTTGTTGATCAATTTTTTTGAAATTTTTAAAATCCGATCTATTCTTTTTTGGTGATTGTCAATTCTTGCAACTGTTACAAAAGTCAAAGAGGATTTTTCTTGAAAAGGGTTTTCAATAGCAGCTTTATTTACAATATTACCTTCACTTATAAAGTTGTGTATAAGGTGAGATTTTGATTTAAATTCCGGTGCTAATTCCTCAAAAGCAACTTTACAATAATTCGAAACATTTACAACTGAATCGAAGCCTTTATACCTTGACAGAATATAGTCTCTTGAAAAACCTAATTCTTCTAAATCGTTATGGATCCAAGCTATTTTCTTTTTTGAAGTAATCCCGTTTTCAAGGATGTCATTACAACCTAAATTTGTTTTTGTTCTCGGGATATCGTTAGAAAATGAAATGGCTATATCAAAATGAAACTTAGTAAATCCTCTATAGAAATAGTTTATAAAAGCTTTTCTCGTAGTATTCCTTCCAACAATTTTTGAGATAGTTTTGATTAATAAATAAATAAAAAAATGATGTGGTTTTAGATTCTTTTTAGCTTCTTCAAAGTCTATAAAAAAGTATTGCAACGCTAAGGGCGAATAAACAGTTATTTTAGAAGAAAGATCTTGGAATTTTTTATGTAAATAAGGATTGAAACATAAAAATGACAAGTCCAAGTCAGAGTTCTTTGATAGCTCAGACGTTAGGTTGTACAAGGAATTAGCAATTCCCCCCATTTTAAGATGAGGATTTACGAATAAAATTTTCAACTTTTAGTTACTTTTTAAGTACTCCGCAAAAATCTAAAACTATCTTTTTAGAGTCTATTTCCAAATTATTAAATTCATTATGCGCTACTAGATAAACAATAATGTCTGCTTGGTTCACAGCACGGTTGTAATTTGTTAACTTACGATCTTTATTTTCAGACAAGTTGGGCTCTACAGCTAATACATTAAAACCTTGCTTTTCTAGTGATTCTGAAACAAATAAGGCAGGAGATTCTCTTAAATCATCAATATCTGGCTTAAAAGCAAGACCCATACAGGCAATAACAGGATCTTTACTTTTATTTGCCTTAAAAGCCAAAGCCTCACTTTTAATTTTCTCTAATACCCAGTTTGTTTTATAATTGTTTGTTTCTCTTGACTTTTTAATAAGTGAGCTTTCTTTCGGAAATTCAGATACAATGAACCAAGGGTCAACCGCTATACAATGGCCTCCAACTCCAGTTCCTGGATTTAAAATATGTACTCTTGGATGTTTATTTGCTAATGCGATCATATCCCAAACATTTATTTCGGCCTTATCACAAATAATTGATAACTCATTGGCAAAAGCAATTTGATTATCTCTAGAAGCATTTTCAACTAACTTTACCATTTCAGCAGTTTTTGCATTGGTAGGGTGAAGTGTACCCACTACAAAATGCTTATAAAAGTTGATCGCTTTTTTTGTTGATATCTCATCAACACCTCCAATAGCTCGATCATTATGTTTTAGTTCATGTAAAATATTACCTGGTAACACCCTCTCAGGGCAATAGGCTAAAAAGATGTGTCCTTTTAATTCGGGGCGTTCTTTATAAATAAATTGCTCCATTTTTTTGGTGGTACCAACAGGGCTCGTTGATTCTAAAATAACTAAAGCGCCTTTTTTAAGCGTCGGAATGATGCTTTTTGTCGCAGACATAACATAAGATAAATCAGGCTCGTGATCTCCTTTAAAAGGCGTGGGGACTGCTACTAAATAAACATCTGAAGAGACAGGCTTTGTTGATGCACATAAATTTTTATCTTTTACTACTTTATGAACAAGACCCTCTAAATCAGGTTCTACAATATGAATTTGTCCTTTATTAATGGTGTCAACAACTCCTTGTCTTATGTCTACGCCTGTAACCTTCAAGCCTCTACTGGCGATTAATGCTGCGGTAGGTAAGCCAATATAGCCAAGACCCATCATTACCACACTAGGTTTATTTTCCATACTATATTTCCTTAATAAAATTTACTATTCTTGAAGTTGCATTGCCATCTCCATAAGGGTTGTGAAGCAAACTCAGTTTTTTATAATAAGCGGCATCGCTTATTAATTTTTGTGTTTCGTTAATTATTTTTTTTGTGTCGGTCCCGACCAGCAAAACTGTACCTTCTTCAACAGCTTCAGGGCGTTCTGTTGTATCTCTTGTTACCAACACAGGTTTTCCTAGACTTGGTGCTTCTTCTTGTATTCCACCACTATCGGTTATAATTAAATATGATTTTTCCATTAACCAAATAAATGACGCATACGCAAGGGGTTTAACAAGAATTATATTGTCAATTCCTGATAAAAGCTCATAAACGGGTTTCTCAACATTTGGATTTAGATGTACCGGGTATATTATTTGAGTCTCTTTATTGTTTTCTGCGATTTGTTTTAGAGCTGAGCAAATATTTAATAGTCCTTCGCCATGATTTTCTCTTCTATGTCCTGTAACCAAAATAATTTTCTTACTAACATCTAAAATACCCTTTAGTCCCTCTATTTCAATATCTTTAAAATTAGTGCTGTTTACTTTTGCAATACCAAATAACAAAGCGTCAATTACAGTATTTCCGGTTACAATTATGTTGTTAATGTTGGTGTTTTCTTGAAGTAGGTTTTTTTGAGAAAGAATTGTTGGGGCAAAGTGATAATCCGCGATCTTTCCCGTTAACTGCCGATTAAATTCTTCTGGAAATGGATACTTTCTATCGAACGTTCTAAGACCTGCTTCTACATGACACACCTTTGCTCCGCTGTAAAAAGCAGCAATTCCTACTGCCATGGAGGTAGTGGTGTCGCCATGAACGTAAACAAAATCTGGGGTTACTTCTTCTAATACCGGTTTCATTCCTTCTATAATAGTAGCGGTAAGGCTGTACAAATTTTGATTAGGTTTCATGACGTTTAAATCATAATCTGGAATTATGTCAAAAAAATCTAATACCTGATCTAACATTTCTCTGTGCTGGGCGGTCACGCAAACTTTTGTGTGAAATGTATTGTCTTTTTTAAATGCTAAGACAAGTGGAGCCATTTTTATAGCTTCGGGTCTTGTTCCAAAAACAATTAGGTTTGTCTTCATATTAATTTAATAGTAATGCTTTGAAAAGGCTAATTGTTTTCAGACGACTCTGCTAATTCTTTAAGGTTGAAATAAGAATTCCTTAGAAAAACTAAAAAAAGATAGGCTAAAACTAACATGATAGGGTACTTAACCATTGGATTTCCAAATAACCCTCTTTTTTCATTAATGATGTTTGGTTTATTAACCATGACAACAACCTCGTTCTCATTAACTAAATATTTATTTAACGATTCCGATTCTTTTTGCAATTCTGTCTTTTTTATTAAAAGGCCATGAACACTAAAATTTTTATCTACAACATAAATTTGATCTGACTCCGAAGGAAGTGATCTGTTTTGGCTATAATTTTCTATAATCCTTTCTATTTGTATGATGGACTTCCTATTTAATTCAATATGTTTCTTTATATCCTTTAGCGTTGTGTCTTTTAACTTTTGCAGTAGTGTGTTGTCATTAAAGTAGCTAATCAAATTGGTAATCGTTTTATCGTCAGCGGTAGTCGATAAATTCATATTTAGAATATGGTTTTTATATTTGGAATTAAACGTTTCAGATATGTCTAAGTCAATTGTATTAAAATCTAAATTTCTTAATAGTCCTTCTAGATTTCTATCGTTCACCTCATATCTTCTTGAAATTTCTGTTAAGTCAATGATGGGATTAATCTCTAACTCTTTAATAGGCACTTCGGAATTTTCAAAGCCAATCGTCTTGAAAAATTTTTTATCATTTTCTACAATTTTTTGGTTTAAGAAATCAATTTCATTATAAACATAACTTACTGCGTCATGGTTTATTCTAAGCAAAATTTTTGCACTTTTATTTGCTTTATAATCCAAGTTTGAAAAATAACCCAGTACAACACCTAAAACAACTAACAAAACAAATGTTTTCCAGTTTTTAGCAATAAAATTCAGAACATTAAAACCATATATGGCTAGTTTTAAAAACCCTTTTCTAAAAGAATGAAATATATATAATATACTAATTTCGTCGTTTTTGTTTTCCATAAAGTATAATTTGTAATTACTATTTTTATGCTCAAATACTAGTTATTTATTTTTAATTTAATAACTTTTTTTAAGCTTTTTTGCCATTCAATGCTTTGATCACTAAATCTTGAAAAATATTTTTTACCATCTAAAACACTAAACGCTGGTCTCTTTGCAAATGTACGGTAATAGTCCGTTTTTACAAGACTTGTTTTTGTTAATTGGCCCGTTTGCGTTAATATCTCTTTTGCAAAGTCATACCAGGTTGCTTTTCCTTGATTGCTGAAATTATAAATACCATATTTGGTAGAATCTGAGTTGATAAAAAAAAGAATAGCTTCTGCTAAATCATTTGCATTGGTTGGAGTCCCTGTTTGTTCTGATGTTACAGTCAATGATTTTTTCTCCTTTGCGATTCTTAAAATCGTATTGAAAAAATTATAGCCATATTGGGAGTATAACCATGAGGTTCTAATAATATAGTGTTTTTTACAATATTCTTGGACCATTTTTTCTCCTGCTAATTTAGAGGCTCCATAAACATTAATTGGATTCGTTAAATCCTCTTCCGTATAGGGCGCTCCTTTTTCTCCATCAAAAACGTAATCCGTTGATATTTGAATCATTGTAGTGTTATTTTTTTTACACTGTTCGGCTATATTCTTAGTTCCTTCTCTATTCACTAAAAAAGCTTTTTCTTGATTGCTTTCTGCTTTTTCTACGTGAGTATAGGCAGCGGCATTAATACAAAAATTAAATTTTTCTTTATCAAATAGTACCTGGATTGCTTCTTTATTTGTGATATCTAAATCTTTTCGACTTAGAAACAAATAATTATGCGCTGGATAATGAATCGATACATCTTTTATACATTTTCCTAATTGTCCGTTTGCACCTGTGATGAGTATTTTCATTTTGATGTTGCTTCTAAAAAAGAAGGAAGTTTTAAGTCTTTTTCTGATATAATGAACTTATCATTTGGGAGATGCCAATCCAGCTGAAGGGTTGCGTCACTATAGATGATTCCTCGTTCCGAAGATTTATCGTAAAGATTATCGCATTTGTATGCAAACGTTGATTTTGGTGACAAAGTGACAAAACCATGGGCAAATCCTCTTGGAACGAATAGTTGCTGTTGTTTAACGTCATCTAAAATAATTGAAAAATGCCTCCCAAAAGTTTCAGAGTCACTTCTAATATCTACAACAATATCTAAAACATGTCCTTCTAGAACCCTTACTAATTTAGCTTGAGCCATTGTTCCAGCTTGATAATGCAATCCTCTTAAAACTCCAAGCCTAGAAGTAGATTGATTGTCTTGAACAAAATTTACATCTAGTCCAGTTACTTTTTTAAACAAGTTTTTATTATAGGTTTCGTAAAAAGTTCCCCGCTCATCCTCAAGAATAGCCGGAGTTAACACAAAACAGTCTTTAAGCGGAGTTTGTTCTATTTTCACGTGTAACTGGTTTACATTATATGTTTACCGTAACCACTCTTTAATAGTGGCTTCAATAAATTATTTAGGTTTTCTTTTGATATATAGCCCATATCAAATGCAGCCTGTTCAATACTTCCTACTTTTAGCCCTTGACGTTCTTCTATAACTTCAACGAATTGCGATGCTTGCATTAAAGATGAAAAAGTTCCTGTGTCCAGCCAAGCAATGCCTTTGTCCAAAATACTGACGTTTAATTTTCCTGCTTTTAAATATTCGTTATTTATATCCGTAATTTCTAATTCCCCGCGTTCGCTTGGCTCCATACTCGCTGCAATTTCGACTACCTGGTTGTCATAAAAATAAATCCCAGGCACCGCATAATTCGATTTGGGATTTGTAGGTTTTTCCTCTATGGTTAGAGCTTTCCCTTGATTATCAAAGTCGACCACACCGTATCTCTCTGGATCTTGAACGTGATATGCGTAAATAATTCCTCCTTCCGGATTGCTGTTTGCTTGGAGTAATTCTTTTAAGCCAGATCCATAAAATATGTTGTCTCCTAATATCAAAGCGACTTTATCCTTGCCTATAAAATCTCTACCAACAATGAAGGCTTCTGCCAATCCGTTTGGTTGCTCTTGAACTGCGTAGCTAAAATTACAACCCAACTTTTTTCCGTCACCAAGTAATTTTTCAAATAAAGGTAAATCTTGAGGAGTTGAAATGATTAAAATATCTCTTATTCCAGCATACATTAATGTGGATAAAGGGTAATATATCATAGGTTTGTTATACACAGGCATTAGCTGCTTACTTATGGCCAAAGTAATAGGGTGTAGCCTAGTTCCTGATCCTCCTGCTAAAATAATTCCCTTCATAACAATTATAATTAATTCTTATTTTTTAAATACCAATCGATGGTTTTTAGGATACCGCTTTCGAAGTTTTCCTCAGCTTTCCAGCCTAATTCATTTTCAATTTTATCAGCATCAATAGCATACCTAAAGTCGTGTCCTGCTCGATCTTGAACAAAATTTATTTGCTCACCATAAGGGGTTTCACTCGGTGCTAATTTATCTAACAAATTGCAAATAGTGTGGGCAATATAAAGATTTTCACGCTCATTTCTCCCTCCAATGTTATAAGTTTCTCCGAGCCTTCCTTTTTCCAATACCAATTGAATTCCCTTGCAGTGATCGATCACATAAATCCAATCTCTTATATTTTTTCCATTTCCATAAATAGGAATTGATTGACCCGACAAGGCTTTTCTTATAATCGTAGGAATTAGCTTCTCTTTATGTTGGTGAGCGCCATAATTATTTGAACAATTTGTAGTAACAACAGGCATCCCATAGGTATGAAAATAACTTCTTACTAAAAAATCTGACGATGCTTTTGAAGCGCTATAAGGACTATTTGGGGCATAAGCAGTATTTTCAGTAAATAACCCTGTTTCTCCGAGTGTTCCATATACTTCGTCCGTAGATATGTGTAAAAAGCGGGCACTTTCAAACTCTTTTTTTAGATGATCTGGGCCAGTCATCCATAAACAATAAGCGCTGTGCAACAAGTTAAATGTTCCTACTATATTTGTTTGAATAAATGTAGATGGACCAGTAATAGAGTTGTCCACATGAGATTCGGCAGCAAAATGCACTACTTTGTTGAACTGATGTTCTTCAAAAATACTCTCAATCAGTTCTTTATCACAAATATCGCCCTTGATAAAATTATAATTTGGCAAGTTAGAAACCGCTTCTAAATTCTTTAGATTTCCGGCATACGTAAGTTTGTCTAGAACAAAAATCTGATCTTCGCTATTTTTAACGATTAACTTTACAAAATTAGAGCCTATAAATCCAGCACCGCCCGTAATTAATATTTTATTTTTCAAAATAGTTATTCTAAAATTTGATCTAACATTTTTTCTGTAATCAAGTAGGTCGGTTTAACTCCTGAAGTACCAAGTCCTCCTGAAGCTAGTGTACTACCCGTTTCCAATGGATTGTCAGATGCATAATATGCATATTGAACTTTAACTTTCGAACTGATACTCCTTCGTATTTTGGAAGCGGATTGAATTGCTTTTTGATAATGTGCCCCTTCCATTTCAAGTCCCACTACATTCCAAGTAGAGTTTTTAAAGAATTTTAAAATATCTTTATTTTGAAGTGAGGTTCCTAAAACAGTAATCATTGCTCCTTTACAAACTTTAATTTCTTCTTCTTCAAAATGAGATTTCTTAAGCATATTTTTAAAAGGGTAGTTGTCAGCAGTTCCCTCGAAAACGTGAGCAGAGGGAAGCATAATATCTCCTTTCCCTCCCTCTAAAATGCCTGCTTTACCCATAATAGATACTGACTTAACATCTAAAAACCATACATTTTTTTTTGATTTTTTATAAGGTTTTAATAATTCATCAAGAGTTTCAAAAGCTTGTTCACCAAAGGCATAATCCATAACAATTAGTACTGGCTTAGTCTCTGTGGTGGTGGTTGAAAAGCTATTCGGCAATTTTGCCGTGTCGATAATTTGTACATTTATGTTAGTTCCACTAGTGTCTTTTATGTATACAAGTCCATTTTGAGCAGCATATTTCATTACTTTTTTTCGAAGTAATGTGTTTGTAGGGTCACTCAACATTTCATAAACTTCCATCACTGAATGCTTTTTATGTTCCGCGGGCAATGCAAAGGGGCTATAAATTGTGTTCATAACGCTGTGCATGTTGGCGCTTATAATATGAATCGGTCGTTCTAAAAGTTTGAATTCATCTAATTTTTTCTTGATCGTTGAAGCCCATATTTCTCCGTGAATATGCTGTCCTAAACGCTCTCTTAAAACGGGACTAAAGGTGATGATTCTTTTTTTTGTGGTTATAACCTCATTAATGGCTAATTTTCCTAGGTAATAAATAATTTTTAAAAATCGATTGGGATCTGCTTTTGTGGCAAAATTAGGATAGGCGTCACTAACTTCTTCAAAGGTTCTGCCTAAAAAATTGGCTGTATGAGTTAAGGCCACCTCTTTTTCTTTTTTGCTTAGCTTTCCTTTTTTTAAAACTGCAGCCTCTAACTTCTTCCAATCTCTATTCACGTCTTTTCCATCGTTAATGATAACTTGGGACATAATTTTATGAGATTCAATAAATAAAAAGGTAAGATGTGTAAGCACGTCGTATATTTCTGAACGACCACGAGTCACTTCAATATTCATTTGTTCTTGATCAATACGATAGCAATTTCTCCTTCTCTTAAACGGAATAATGGGCTCAAAATGTGAGTTTTTATAGCCTTCGTCACTCGTAAGGTTGATAAAGCTACACTCTTCTATCCCCAAAGGAAGGCGATCGATAACATATAGTAAGCCCTCCAACTCAACTTTATCTTCAGTAATAGATCCATAAATTTCAGGACTAAGAGTCAGTAATGAATCTCTTAAAGTCTCGCCAGAAACACCCATGGGTTTGTAAAATCCTCTATTAAAAAGATGTCGCATAGTAATGTAGAGCCTTTCGATGGCTCCTGAACTCTCTTGAGCACGCGTTCTTTTGTGTGTTATAATCATATTCTTATTTGTACAAAAATACTACAATAAAAGAAGAAAATTAAATTGTTCTTACCTCTGGCTTCGCAAAGCATCCGCTATTTTGCGATTATCGGATAGTCTAGGCACTTTGTTTTGTCCACCTAGTTTTCCTTGAGATTTCATATAATTATTAAAACTACCGGTTTTTAAAGAAGTAATTTTTAAGGCTTGAAGCACCTTTCCCTCAATTAAATCTTGATAATAGGTATTTTGATTCTGCATCACGCTATCCATAAAAGCAGCAATTTCATCTAAATTCTCAGGGGGATTTTCAAATTCTACGAGCCATTCATGATAAGGCAATCCCTCATTTTCTGGTTGGGTTTGAGGAGCCACCGTAAATTCAGAAATAGAAAATTTAAATTTTTTCATCGCTTCATTGATAGCTTGTTCCACTTCTTTACCAATTACATGTTCTCCAAACGCTGAAATAAAATGTTTAATTCTTCCTGAAACAATTATTCGGAAGGGACTGATTGAAGTAAACTGTACTGTATCACCGATATTATACCCCCAAAGACCAGCATTAGTTGAAATAATCATTACATAATTTACTCCAACTTCTACTCCGCCAATAGTGAGTCGTTTTGGGTTTTCATCGTAAAATCTAGAGGCTTCAATAAATTCATAAAAGATTCCAGAATTTAATTGCAATAACATTCCTTTTTCTTGTTGAGAATCTTGAAAGGCAAAAAAGCCTTCAGAAGCCGGATACAATTCAATACTATCAACGCTTCTTCCAATGATCTCCTCAAATTTTGCGCGATAGGGTTCGTAATTAACCCCGCCATAAACAAAAAGCTGATAGTTTTTAAATAAGTCCCCTACTTTTTTGTTGGAAGCTTTTTGTAATTTTTCGTAATACATTTGAATCCAGGATGGGATTCCCCCAATTAACGTCATGTTCTCTCCTTTTGTCTCTTCAACAATTGCATCCACTTTGGTTTCCCAATCGTCAATACAATTAGTTTCCCAACTTGGCAATCTGTTTTTTTGTAAATATTTTGGAACAAAATGAGCAACGATTCCTGATAATCGTCCTATACTAATCCCATTTTTTATTTCTAATTCTGGACTTCCCTGCAAAAAAATCATTTTCCCGTTTACAAAGTCTACTTTACCCGTTTCTTCAATATAACACAACAAAGCGTTTTTAGCACCTTCTATGTGATAAGGCATAGAGGCCTTGGTAATAGGGATGTATTTTGCGCCGGAGGTTGTTCCAGATGTTTTTGCAATGTAAATGGGTTTTCCTTTCCACAATACGTTTTCTTCCCCATTTGCAGTTCTTTCAAAATAATCTTTTAACCCTTCGTAATCTTTTATCGGAACTCGTTTAATAAAATCCTGATGTGTTTCAATGCCTTTAAAATCGTGATCTTTCCCAAAGGAAGTGTTTAGAGCTTTCCGGATAAGTTTTTGAAAAACTTTTTGCTGTGTTACTATAGGATTAGATGCCCATTTAGTGATCCCTTTTGCTGCTTTTTTAGCCAGTATTTTTGCTCCCAAAGATTTTAAAAACATAGTTTATTCAAAGTCAATAAAATTAGTTGGATCAATTGGATAGCCATCACTCCATAACTCAAAATGTAAATGGGGTCCTGTAGTCAACTCTCCAGTATTTCCTGCTGTAGCGATTACCTCTCCTGCTTTTACAAGATCACCCTGTTCTTTAGTTAATAGCGAATTGTGTTTGTAAACCGATATAAGGTTGTTAGAATGCTCTAATATGATAACATTCCCCGTTTGTGCAGTCCATTCTGAGAAAATAACGGTACCGTCTGCTGTTGCTTTTACAGGAGCGTTTTTAGCGGTAACAATATCCAAAGCATAATGTTTCTCCTTTCCGTTAAATCGCTCTGATATCGTTCCTTTCACTGGGGGGAATAACACAAAATTTAGTTCGTTATTAACTAATGGGTTATACTTATCCTCTAGTTGAACTTTTTCTCTTAACAGTGAATCTTCTTTCGATGGGTTAAAATCGAATTCACTTGTATCTAGTTTTGCGGCATCAATAACGGAGTCTTTATTAAAACTTACCATTGACACGTCGCCCTTTAATACTTTTTTTATGGAACTGAAATAGAGTTCGTTGATTTTAATTACTTGTTGTAATGAATCTGCTTTATAAGCAAGTTGAGCAGCGTTTTTCTTTAATGTAACCGAAGAATATCCTGGAATATATTCTCTCAAAGGAGTAAACGCAATGATAATCGTGGTGGTTAAAATTAAAAGTAACGTAAAAATAATGCTAAATACAAATACATTTAAGCGATTAAGTTTAAATGTGAAGCGTTCTTCAAAAGTATCCTCGTTTAAAATTACTAATCGGTACTTGTTTAGTAATTTATGTTTAATCTTTCTTGATTTTTTTTCTTTAGCCATGATTGATATCTCCGAATAGCAAATATAAAAATTAGTATGCTAGTATTTAATTTACTTGATATAAGTTTATTTTAATAATAGCTTAATTAGTTTTAAAAACGATGTTTCTGATGATTTCTTATTACATTTGTACTTTAAATCTATGATAATGTATATAGCAATGTTACCTTTAGTTATTGGATGGCCACAAATAGTTTTAATTGTTGTGGTGGTATTATTATTATTTGGAGGAAGAAAAATTCCCGAATTAATGCGTGGATTAGGTAGCGGACTCAAGGAGTTTAAAGATGCTTCTAAAGACGAATCTAAAGATGACCATCAACTAGACGAGAAAAAATAATTCGTTTATTTGCCAATTTTTGCAGATTGAATTATTGATTCTAACTCAAACTGAAGATTCCGTTTGCGTTCTGCTGGTGCAAACGTAAATCCCTCGATAATTAAATACCGATTGTTAGTGGTATCTCTAACTGCGTAATTCACAAAGGGACCAGCCATAAATTCATCTTCAATATCCCACATACCTTTTGTTTTGTAGGCAATGTTTCCGTCTAATTCTGTTACATAAAAATTAGGCGAATACGAATAATCCGTTCCAAATTTTCCATTATCCTCTACTGGCAAAAGAGCTCCTCCAATTGAATCTCTTACTACTGTTAATAGTTGTCCCAGTGCTAAACTGTCGTTTGTTATTTTTTCAATAGCTACATCGTAAATAAAAATATTAGTAGATCCCGTTTTTTTTAGATCTTTTCTAAGCCAATAAAAATCTTTGCCTTTATGAGCGATACGATAAGCTGAAGGTATTTTTATAGTCAACCCAAAATATTCCTTTAAAGAATCAATTACTTTTAAAGAAATAGCCGTTCTTTTTTGACGTTCTTTTATTTCAGATTGATAATAAGCGTTGATTATCTCTTTTTGATTTTCTGAAATTAATTTTACCAAATCTTCTTTGGTTTTGGCAGTAATAATTACTCCTGTTTGTGGCCTTGCGTATTCGTCAGTTACTAAAGTATACTTTTCTTCTTGGCCAATAGTTACGTGCAAAAAAAGACGATTGCTTTTAATAAACCCATTGAATGTAGAAGGGTCCATTTGATGGATAGAAAAAAGTGGCTCTTCTTGAGGTAATCCCTCTGCAGGAGCCGCAAAATATTTTCTTATTTCTTCTCCAACTTCACCGTTCCATAACTCACCTGTAATGAGAACCTGTAGAGAATTTATATTGCCCACAGACTTTTGTTTATAACTGTTTTTATTATTGTTATCAACACAAGAAATTAAACTTAATAAAATAAGTGATGCTAAATAAATTGATTTCATTAGTAAATGTTTTTTTATTATTAACCTTTTGAAATTTTTAATTTCATGCCTGGTTTTAGCATATTACTACTAATATCGTTCCATTTTTTAATATTCTGTATTGATACTCCTGGAAAATTTTGAGAAATACTCCATAAAGAGTCCCCCTTTTTGACCGTATAAAGGTCTCTGGTCTCTTTTTCTGAAGTATCTTCTAACGCTATTGGTTTCGTTGGGTAAATTATTAGACGTTGGCCCACTTTAAGATTATCGTTTTTTAACTCGTTCCATCTTTTTATCTGACTCACACCTACACCGTATCGTTCGGCTATTTTTCCTAAATAATCACCACTTTTTACTCGATACCTAATCCTATCGGGTTGCTCTATATACTTTGGAATGTTCGCATTTTCCTTACTATTCTCTTCATCAGCAAGCGCATATATTGCTTCTTCGTTGGTAACAAATTTTCCAGTAGCCCTAATCGGTAATCGAAGTGTATAATTTTTATCCTCGATGTAAGGGATAATTCCTAATTTATAAGAAGGGTTTAAAAACTTTATTTCTTCAATAGGTACGTTAAGAGCCTTCGATACTTGTTCAAAGGTGATTAACCTTTTTACATGTATGGTGTCGGTTTCTATAGTGTGGTATTTAGGGCCGTTGCTCTTAAAACCGTGTTCATCAGCGTATTCAAAAATATACATAGTGGCTAAAAACGCAGGAACATAGCCTGCAGTTTCTCTAGGTAATCTGTTTCTAATTTTCCAATAATTTGTTTCTCCTCCTGAACGACGAATTGCTTTTGAAACATTTCCAGGACCAGAGTTATAAGCTGCTAGTGCTAAATCCCAATCATCAAAAATCTTATAAAGGCTCTTCAAGTACTTTGCCGCAGCTGTTGTAGCCCTCTTTGGATCAGCTCTTTCATCCACATACGAACTTACTTCAAGGCCATAAATCTTTCCGGTCGTAAACATAAACTGCCACAAGCCTTTAGCTCCAACTCTAGATTTTGCTAAAGGATTCAACGCAGACTCCACAACTGCTAAATACTTAATTTCTAGAGGTAAATCGTATTTATCAAACTCCTCTTCAAACATCGGAAAAAAATAATCGCTCAAGGCCATTAGTTTAGACATCGACACTCTTCTTGTTTTTAAATAGTGCTTGATGAGCCTTTCTAGCGAAGGATTGTACGTTACATTAAGCGGTGTTTTGGCGTTTAATTGTTCTAAGCGCTTTTTGAGTAGTTCCGTTGGTAATTCTTCATATTCCGCAAGTTTAATTTCTTCATTAACAATACTTCCATAAACTTCTTCGAATCTGGAAGAATCATAGAGTTCTTTTAGCCATAAACTATCACTAATTTTTGCTTTCTTTTGATCTTTTAAAGCATATCCTAAAGAATCGTTTTTTGAAATACTTCGTACTAAGAAATTAATATCACCTTTAAAATCTTGAAACATAACAGTGTCTAGAACTTTTTTATTTTTTTCTAAAGACTGGGAGCGAACGCTTTTTAGACTATCGCTAACTTTAGCGACCTGTGCGTTAATTCTTAAAGTGTTAAGGCATAAGATTAAAATAAAAAGGGTCGGAGATAATAATCTAATTATCATGTGAGAACGTGAGGATTGTTTAAATTAACTATAAATTTAGGAAAAGAGAATTTAAAGACAAATTTTTGAGAAGCTTTTGTAATTTAATTTTTTGATTGACTCTTAGACTACTCTAATATAGCCTCAATACCAGGAAGAGTTTTGCCTTCCAGCATTTCTAACATTGCTCCACCCCCCGTAGACACATAACTTACCTCGTCACCGAGATTAAATTGTTTAACAGCTGCTACTGAATCTCCTCCTCCAACAAGTGAAAAAGCACCTTTTTTCGTTGCTTCCGCAATTGAGTTTCCTAGGGAAATTGTTCCTTTTGCAAAAGATTCCAATTCAAAAACTCCAACTGGACCATTCCATAAAATAGTTTTTGAGTTTAAAATAATATCGCTAAAGATAGCATTGGTTTTTGGGCCCACGTCCAATCCCATCCATCCGTCAGAAATAGTAAAAATGTCTTCTATTTTTGTATTGGCTTCATTAGAAAATTGATCTGCTACTATGGCATCAATTGGTAAATGTATTGTTACATTTTTTTCTTTTGCTAATTCTAAGATTGAAAGAGCTAGTGCTTGTTTGTCTTCTTCGACGAGAGATGACCCTACTTGACCTCCTTGTGCTTTGATAAAAGTAAAGGCCATTCCACCTCCAATAATTAGATGGTCTATTTTATTTAAAATACTTTCGATTATAGTGATTTTTGAGGACACTTTTGCCCCGCCTATAATTGCCGTAACCGGTTGTTCTCCGTGAGTTAAAACTTTATTTATATTTTTAATTTCTGAGGCCAACAACATTCCAAAACATTTGTTTTTAGTAAAATAGTTAGCAACCACAGCAGTTGATGCGTGTGCTCTGTGTGCGGTTCCAAAGGCATCATTTACATATACATCTCCAAGTTTTGCAAGTGCTCTAGCAAATTCTTCGTCGCCAGATTTTTCTTCTTGATGGAAACGAAGATTTTCTAATAACAACAACTTTCCATTTTCCAGTTCTGCAACTGCTTGTTCAGCTTGTTGGCCAACGCAATCATGGACGAAGGAAACTTGGACTCCAATGAGTTCACTTACTTTAGAAACGATATGTTTAAGCGATAATTTTTCTTCTATACCATTCGGTCTTCCGAGATGTGACATTAACACACAACTACCTCCATCTTCTAAAATTTTCGTAATAGTGTCTTTTGCAGCTCGTATTCGAGTACCGTCCGTTACTTCTAAATTTTCGTTTAAAGGCACATTAAAATCTACCCGTATCAGCGCTTTTTTATTTTCGAAATTAAAGTCATTAATGGTTTTCATTTGTTGGATTTTAATTCGCAAATATACCAATTTTAAAGAGTTCTTTTTAACTAAAAAAACGTAATATTGTGTATGACTTTTTCCGAGGTTTTAGGGCAACAACATATAAAATCACATCTGACTAAGACGGTCAAAAGTGGAAAAATTCCTCATACGCAATTATTTATTGGGAAAACGGGATCTGGATTGTTGGCTTTGGCGTTAAGCTATGCAAACGAAATATTATGTCAGTCGTATGACGAAAAAAGCGATGCTTACACTAGCTGTAAAAATAAGGTGAATAAGTTAGCGCATCCCGATTTACATTTTGTGTATCCGGTAAACACAAATGAAGGCGTTAAAAAAAATCCAATTTCTGATAACTTCGCAAGTAGCTGGAGGGATTTTGTGTTTAACAACTCTTACTCATCATTATATGATTGGTACCAGTTTATAGGGATTGAAAAAAAACAAGGCAATATCAGCAAGCATGAGGCTGTTTCTATTTCTAAAAAATTATCCTTAAAATCATACGAAGGAGGCTATAAAGTTCTAATTATTTGGATGGCAGAAAAAATGAATAATGAATGTGCGAACCAATTACTAAAGCTGATAGAAGAACCTCCCGAAAAAACGGTGGTATTACTTTTGACAGAAAATGTTGAAATTATTCTAGATACCATTAAATCACGTTGCCAGAAACTACATATTCCCTCTTTGGCTGAAGAAGAAATATACCAAGAGTTGGTTGATGCCTACTCTCTAAAAAGTAGCGAGGCAAAAAAAATAAGCCACCAATCAAATGGTGATTTTAATAAAGCGCTTCAGATAATAAAAGAAGATAATAAAGATGTTTTGTTTGAAGACCTTTTTGTTCTTTGGGTACGGACAGCCTTTAAGGCAAAGAAAAACAAAGAAGCTGTTAACGGCTTGTTTCATTGGAGTGAAAAAATAGCAGAGGAGGGGCGTGAAACCCAAAAAAGATTCTTAAATTTTTGTTTGGAAATTTTTCGACAAGCAATGCTAAAGAATTATAATGCAGAGTCACTAATTTATTTTCAAAGCCATGATGGTAATTTTTCTTTTGATAAATTCTCGGCATATATTCATCAAAATAACATTTTAGATATCAGAGAAGCGTTAGAAAAGGCCATTTATCACATTGAGAGAAACGGAAATGCAAAGATTATTTTTACAGACGTATCCATTCAATTAACACGATTGATCCATAGAAATAGATCTTGATAGGTTTTTCTTATTTTATATTTTGTAACAATAAGCCCTTCCTATAGAGTTCCGGTTAAATAAAACCTGTTTAACGCTTATTTAAGAATAAGCCTTTGTGTTCTTAGGCAATAAAACAAAAAGAGGCTTAGAATGGTTTATTTTGGCTTATTTGGGTTTTTTATAGCAATAAATTAGTGAAGAATACTCTTTCGTTGACCAAGCGCTAATGTTAGATCTCAATCCTACAAGAAATGCTTTAAACAAATTTAATTTTCCTGATTTGTTTTTTTCCGAAAGGATGCTAACATAAAACGAATCAAAAATCATTGGTCTTATTTTTTGGAGTAACAGTTTACTAGAAAAAAAATTATTCATTGAGGTTTTTGAAAAATGCCATAAGTGTCTTGGAACATCAAAAGCTGCCCAATAGTTTTTATAGTATGCGGCGTCAAACGAATTAAAATTTGGGACAGCGACAAGCAATATTCCATTTGGTTTTAACAACGTTTCTATCTTTTGAATTGTTTCTTCTAAATTAGGCATGTGTTCTAAAACGTGCCACATCGTAATTACGTCAAAAGACTTTTCTTTGATGTCTTTTAGATTTTCTTCTAGTAAAACTCCTTTTTGACGTGCTAATTCTCTTGCTTTTTGGTTGGGCTCAACTCCAATAACAGTCGTAAATACAGGGCTAACAAAATTAAGGAAATCTCCTGTTCCGGCTCCGATATCAAGAATGCTTTGTGCGTTTTTTTTAAGCGATGATATTAGGTTTAATTTATTCTTTAAGGCTATATTTTTTACTAGGTGATACAAAAAAGAAACAACACCTTTCTTGCTGTCGGTATGGGAGATGTATTGGTCGCTTTCATAATACTGAATAAGTTTAGATCCTTCTGGATGAGGTTTTGTTACAAGCATTTTGTTTTTACCATCATAAACTAACGTAAACTCTTCATTTGAAACTAGGTGGTCTTTGACTGTAAGAGGAAAGTTTTCTTCTTTTAATTGCATACTAAAAATATTTATTGTCAAGTAAATGTTTCACGTGAAACACATCTTTTACCTGCCCATATAAACTAATAAAACTGAAATGTCGTTTGGTGAAACTCCGCTAATCCTTGAGGCTTGCGAAACTGTAACTGGCTTAATAGACCGGAGTTTCTCAAGAGCTTCGTACGAAAGTGATTTCAGCTTTGAATAGTCAAAGTTTTCAGGAATTTTAATACCCTCTAACCGGTTTAACTTGTCAGCATTAGCTCTTTCTTTATTAATATACCCAGCATATTTTATTTGAATTTCTGTTTGCTCTAAAACTTCCCTGCTAAGTTTGTTTGATTTTATATATTCCTCTACACTGTCAATTTTTCTCATATCATCCATTGTAATGTTTGGTCGTGAGAAGGGTTTATATAATTTATCCATTTGCTTAACTGGGGCGGAATCTTTTGAAACTAAAATTGGATTCAAAATGGCATGACTGACACTCGTGTTTTTAAAAAAATGTATTAAGTCTTCAGACTGTCTTCTTTTTTGTTCCATCATTATTAAGCGCTGTTCAGCGGCCAAGCCAATATCAAATGATTTTTTAGTAAGCCTAAAGTCTGCATTGTCTTGTCTTAACAATGTTCGATACTCCGCTCTAGAAGTAAACATTCTATAAGGCTCTTTTGTTCCTTTAGTAATCAAATCATCTATTAAAACCCCTATGTAAGCTTCATCACGGCTCAATGTAAACGCTTCTTTTTCTTGCACTTTTTGATGTGCATTAATTCCAGCCATCAACCCTTGAGATGCTGCTTCCTCATAACCTGTTGTTCCATTTATTTGGCCCGCAAAATACAAGCCGCCTACAAGCTTTGTTTCTAAAGTGTGTCTTAATTGGGTCGGCGGAAAGTAATCATATTCAATCGCATAACCAGGGCGAAAAAATTTTACATTTTCAAAACCCGAAACTTGTTTTAAGGCTTTAAATTGAATTTCTTCGGAAAGCGATGTTGAAAACCCATTAATATAATACTCTATAGTTTTCCAGCCCTCGGGTTCTACAAAAAGCTGATGACGATCTTTATCAGCAAAACGGTTTATTTTTTCTTCGATGGAAGGACAATATCTTGGGCCACTAGATTTTATTGCTCCATTAAACATGGGAGATTTATCAAAGCCTTCCTTTAAAATATCGTGGACAGTCTGACTGGTGTATGACATATAACATGACCGCTGAAGTTTTAATGCCGAAGTAGTGTCTAAATAAGAAAATTTTTCTGGCTGTTCATCACCAGGTTGTTCAATCATCTTAGTAAAATCTAGGGAGCGTCCGTCAACACGAGGAGGTGTTCCTGTTTTCATTCTACCAGACTCAAAACCTAGTTGAATTAAATCTGAGGTAATCCCGGTAGATGCTCTTTCTCCAGCTCTTCCACCACCAAATTGCTTGTCGCCTATATGAATAACCCCATTTAAAAATGTGCCATTGGTAAGAACAACTGTTTTAGATCGTATTTCAATCCCGAGTGATGTTTTAACGCCAACCACTTTATTATTTTTAGTGATAAGTCCAGAAACCATTTCTTGATAAAAGTCTAAATTCGGGGTCTTTTCTAACATGTCTCTCCACGTTTCTGAAAAACGCATTCGATCACTTTGGACTCTTGGGCTCCACATAGCAGGACCCTTAGATTTGTTGAGCATTTTAAATTGAATGGCTGTTTCGTCTGAGACAATACCACTATATCCGCCCAAAGCATCAATTTCTCGAACAATTTGGCCTTTTGCAATGCCTCCCATTGCAGGATTACAGGACATTTGTGCGATATTTTGTAAATTCATGGTAATTAATAGGGTTTTGGACCCTAAATTTGCGGCAGCAGCAGCAGCTTCAGAACCTGCGTGACCAGCTCCAACTACTATTACGTCATATTCTTTTGGAAACATAAACTAAAATTTGTTCCACGTGGAACGTTGCTTTTAAATTATAATGCTATTCTTAATTTTTTCAAGAGCGTGCAAATATAAGTAATAAACTTAAATCAATTTTATAAAAGAGTTATTTAGTTGACGGTCAATTAGTTATATAAATATTCTTTGCGAAAGCGCTTCGTCCTCTTTCTTTCTCATCAAGTCTGCGTCTTTTTTAGTTTTGTCGTTAAACCCACAATAATGTAAAATTCCGTGAATAATTACACGATGTAATTCATCTTCAAAGACCGTATCATAAATGAGTGAATTTTCTTTTACCCGTTCAATAGAAATAAAAATGTCTCCGTTAATTTGATTTCCTATGCTATTATCAAAACTAATTATATCTGTCAGCGTGTTATGGTTTAAAAACTCCACGTTTAGTTTGTGAAGGTATTGATCATCACAAAATATATAGCTAATCTCACCTTCTTCCCTCTTTTCATTTGCGATAATTTTAGATATCCAACGTGTAACCTCTTTCGAGTTTTGAAGATTAAATACTGTTTCTGAAAAAAAATCAATCATCGTTATTCTTAAAGTATTCTTGAACTTTCTGTTTGTATTCTAAGTTTAAAGGTAATGCTTCTCTGTTAAGGATTTCTGTTCTATTAAAATATTTTTTAATAATTTCTTCTTTTAAAATTGAATTATTATTGAACTCTTGAAAATTTGACTTTGACTCCTTCTTTATGTCTTCGCCTTGTTCAAAAGAGGCTTTGTCTAATTTTAACAATTCGTGTTTTAGACGTTGCATTCTTTTCAGTGTGTTTTGATTAAAACCGTTTTTTAAGAGCTGTTGTTCTATATTTTTCATTTCTCGGAGCAGGGCTTCGGCGTTTCCTTTGTCCCCAAGTTGGCTGATTTTGTCTTCTAATTGTTGTCGAAGTAATAATTGTTGTTGGTAAATTTTAAATAATTCTCCACTAGTGTCCTCGTCATTTCCATAGCCGTCATCTTTTTTATTATCGCCATTTTTTCCTTTTTTTCCGTTGTGTTTGGAGCGCTCACTATCAGACTGACCGTCTCCTTGACCCTGACCCGCACTTTCACTGCCTTTGCCATCCTTATTCTTTTTATCAAGCCCATTTTCCATTTGTTTATTAAGACTCTCTTGTTTTTTAATAATATCTGGTAATTGAAACCCTTGGCCTTGACCTTCGCCTGATCCCTTGCCCTTACCTTTTCCCTTACCTTTACCTTTTCCCATGCCACTCATCTGGTTTTGCATTGCATTTAAGATCTCACTTAACAAAACCGCTAGTTCATTTGCGCCCGTAACAATATATTGTTGGCTAGAAACTCCTTTCCTAAGTTCGTTCTCTGCCAACCTTTCTAAACTTTTTTCAAGATTAAAAACAATATTAGTCAAAGATGTATTGATTGTATTGCCCAACATAGGCTGCCTTAAGGACAAGTTATAGAGACTGTCATCTATATGCTCGAAGTTTTGTTTAAGTTCGTTTTGTTTAACCAACTTTTTGCCAAATAAAGTGTTTCCATAATCTATTGTTTTAAAGTCTTTCATTAATGCTTCTTGTTCAAAAGAAAAAATAATCAAATTATCTAAAATTTGTCGCAGCATCTCGGCATCTTCGTCCATCGTTTTCATCTGGCCTGATTGCATTTGCATCTGCATTTTACGACCCATTTGTTTCATTTTTTTTGCAGCCTCCTTTTGATGATTTTTTGCGGCACTTTTATTCTCTTTTTCTAGGCTATCACTAGCTTCTTTTTGCTCTTCTTTAACCTGCTCTTCTTCTTGTTTTTCTTGAGGAATATCTAAAGGATCTTTTAAAGCGTTATTTTCATCTTGTAGTTTTTCTTTTTCTTCAGTATACTCTTTAAACTTTTCATTTAGCAACTCCTGAGCCTCTTTAGAATTTTTTTCGTCATCGCTACTTGATAGTTTTTCCTGCTCTTCTGCAAGCTTATTTAAATCCTCAAGAAGCTTTTCCGCTTTCTTAGTTACATAATATCGTTTGGTTAACTCCAAAAGCTGTTCCAGATTTTTCTCTTGGTTTTTATTTTGTTTAGAAAGTTTATCTAGTTTATCGGTCAACTCTTCCTTTTCTATTTTTTCTTGTATTTTTTGAAGTTCTTCTAAAAGCTTTTCGTTTTCCTTTAATTGGTTTTCGTTTTCTTGAAATCGCTCTTTTAATTGTTCTTTAAATGGGTCGTTTTCTTTATTTATAGGCTGAAAATTTTCTAAATTTTCTTTTAATTCTTTAGAGAAATTTTTCATTAATTCCTCTTGTTTTTGTTGGTTTTTTAAGAATTTTTCTAACTTCTTTTTATCGTTCCAATTAAGCGCTTTTTTTTCTTTTTGTGACTTTGACAGTTCTTTTAGTGTTTGGTCTTGGATTTTCATTTTTTCCAAAGACCGGTCTAAATCTTTGATAGCGTTTTCTTGATTCAAAAGTTGTTGGTTTTCTATTTCATCAAGGGTCTGTTTTCTATGTGTAAAAAGTGTGGATTTAGAAGATTTAAAATTTTGAATTGCATCGTTGTCAAACACTTCAAAATAAAAATTATAAGACACCCCTCTTATCAAGGAAAGGTTCTCAGGAAAAGCATAGACAAACTGATCAAAATTAGATATGTTTATCGGTATGTTCACTATTTTTTTATTGCCTTCTTCTGCAGAAGGGTAGTACACCAATTGTAGCTTAGTGAGCCCGTAGTCATCAGAAATGGTTCCTAAAAAGTATTTTTTTTGTTGATCAATGCTGTCTTTTTGAGGCGTTACATTAATTTCAGGATACTCGTCTCTTATGACAGATAACATAAAAGATAAGTTTTCGTATTCTTTTAACTCAGTGTTAGAAGTAGTGAGGTTGTATTTAAAGTTGTTATGAATTCTTTTGTTAAAATTAAAATGCTCTTTATCTTTTATAAAATCATACGTTTTTTCTGAGGTTTTTAATTGAACTTGATCCGTGTTCTTCGTCATCATGTCCCAGGTCACTGTAGTTCCTTGAGGAATTATAGCATTTCCTGTGCTCTCTAAAATTTGAGGTTTTTTTCCAATATATTTTGGATAGTTCAGCTTCATTTTAAAACCCACTAAAGAAGGGGTTTTTAAGACATTAAGGGTATGCCTTTTAGAATTAACCTGATTTGCTTTTAGATTAAAATGAATTGGTTGGAGGGGTTGGTTAAATACATGCTCAAAAACACCTGGAGCTATTTGGCTTAAATAATATGTTTTATTTTGGTAGGATATACTTGCGTTTTCTGGAATGTATTTCCCAACTGTTTTTACCCTTAACGAGAAGCTTTTATTTTCTAAAGTCGTTAGTGATTTGTTTATGATTTGAAAAGAAAATGGAGCAGGCGGCTCGTACGCCGTATTATAATTAATGACCCTCTTGTAACTACTGTAGAAAAAATCTTTTTCTCCCAAAAAAGAAAACAACATATAAACAACAACAGGAACCGCTGCATATTTTAAATACTTCCTGTTCGTTTTAAAACTAATCGCTGTTTTAAAGGGTATCGGCTGCAATTCCTTAGACTTTTGACGGATGCTGGCAAGTAGCAATTCTGATTCTCGTTGGTTTTGGTTTAATTGAATTACATTGAGTAATTTATCACTAACTTCAGGAAAATGACTTCCTATTAATTTAGATGCTTCCGATTCAGATATTCCTTGTTTAAAATTAAACAGTTTTAGCAATGGAAATATTATAAGTCTAATAAATAATATCGATTCCACCAAAACAAACACCCAAAACAAGAGGGTTCGGCCGGATGGACTCAACCACAAGTAATGTTCAATAAGCAATGTAATGATGAGGTATAATAAGCCAATAGCAAAAAAAAGGATGCTTCCTTTTATAGACTTACTAGTGTAGTATTTTTTTATAAACTGCTCTAGTTTCAGCTGGATTTCAGAAAAAGTACTCATAAATTTACTTTATGTTATTATAAGCTCGAAAATACATCATTAATTTAAATGTTCCTGTTAATTTTTTGTTGCAAAATTAAAGCTTATGATACTTTTTAAAACCTTCACGGGTATGTACCTTTGCATCGTTGCTTTTTAATATAAACATATGTCAGAAAAAGTTAGAGTTCGTTTTGCGCCAAGCCCAACTGGTCCTTTACATATAGGGGGAGTAAGAACAGCACTATTTAATTATTTATTTGCCAAACAACGTGGCGGACAATTTATCTTGCGTATTGAAGATACCGATCAAAGTAGGTATGTGGAGGGTGCTGAAAACTACATTGTCGAAACCTTAAATTGGTTAAACATTCCATTTGACGAAGGTATAGGTAAAGAAGGTAACTTTGGTCCTTACAGACAAAGTGAACGAAAAAACATGTACCGTCAATTTGCAGAGCAATTGATTAAAACGGGAAATGCGTACTATGCTTTTGATACTGCAGAAGAACTTGCTTTTCACAGAAAGAATCATGAAGAAAAAGGGAAAACTTTTATTTACAATTGGCACAATAGGTTAAAACTAACCAACTCTATTTCTTTACCTAAAGAAGAGGTTGATAAAAGAATTACAAATGGAGACGATTATGTGATACGTTTTAAAATGTATCATCCTGATGAGGGGTCTGATAAAGAAATAACCACTGAAGATCTAATTAGAGGAAATGTCTCGTTTAAAAAGGCACTGCTGGACGACAAAGTATTGTTTAAAAGTGATGGTATGCCAACTTATCATTTAGCAAATGTCGTTGATGATCATTTAATGAAGATTAGCCACGTTATTAGAGGAGAGGAATGGTTGCCTTCAGTACCCTTGCATATTGAATTGTACAAATCCTTGGGTTGGGAAATCCCTAAATTTGCTCACCTTCCATTAATTATGAAACCCACAGGAAAAGGAAAATTAAGTAAACGTGACGGTGATAAAATGGGGTTTCCAGTTTTTCCAATTCAATGGAATACTAAAGACGGTGACGTTTTTGCTGGGTATAGAGAAGATGGTTACTTTCCTGAAACAGTGATTAATATGTTAGCTTTACTAGGATGGAATCCGGGTACAGAACAAGAAATTTTTAGCTTAGACGAACTTACAAAGTCATTTGATTTAAAAAGAGTTAATAAGGGAGGGGCTAGGTTTGATCCTGAGAAAACTAAGTGGTTCCAGCATCACTATCTGCAAACTAAAAACGATGCGGCCCTAACAAGTCTGTTTTCAAAACTGTTAATCCAAAAAGGGATTAAAAACGACAAACACCTTTCTCAAATAATTAAGTTACTTAAAGAACGTTCTTCGTTTATTACCGATTTTTGGGAACAGGGAAGTTTCTTTTTTGAAGCACCAAAATCGTACAATGAGAAAGCGGCAAAAAAAGCTTTTAAAGAGAAAACTCCTCAACTCCTTTCTAAAGCGCTTAGCTTGTTAGAGGAGTGTGACGATTTTTCATCAGAGAATTTGACTGAGAAAATTAAAGGCTGGATTACAGAAAATGAAATTGGATTTGGCAATGTAATGATGCCTTTAAGACTAGCGCTTGTTGGAGAAATGAAAGGGCCTGATGTCTTTAAAATTGCTGCGATACTAGGCAAAAAAGAAGTGTCCTCGAGAATAACTAGTTTGATCGCTTTTTTGTCATGATCCTTTGGTTCATCACCCACTAAATAAAATAATTAAAGATTGTTTACGGTGACCTTTTTTTGTATCTTCATCTCTACATAATTATTAAATTTTTTCTGTCATGAGCTATATTTGGACTCTTTTTTTTATTGTTTTGGTGGTACTTATTTTTGCTTCTTTTTTTATTGTTAAGCAACAAACGATTGCTGTTGTAGAACGATTTGGAAAGTTTACACGAGATTACGGTGCGGGCATTAACATAAAAATTCCTGTTATTGACAGGGTTGCGGGAAGGGTTAGTTTGCGAATTCAGCAATTAGATGTCATCGTTGAAACTAAAACGAAAGATGATGTTTTTGTCCACTTAAAAATTTCTGTACAATTTCAAATTCAAAGAGAACATGTGTACAACGCATTTTATAAACTTCAAAATCCGCATGAGCAAATTACCGCCTTTATATTTGATGTAGTTCGTGCAGAGGTGCCAAAAATGATCTTAGATGATGTTTTTGTTAAAAAAGAAGAAATTGCGTTAGCAATACAGCGAGAGTTGAAAGAAGCGATGCTTAACTATGGTTATGATATTGTTAAAGCTTTGGTAACAGATATTGATCCAGATCAAAAAGTAAAAATTGCTATGAACCGAATTAATGCTGCTGAGCGAGAAAAAGTAGCAGCCCAACACGAAGGTGACGCACAACGTATTTTAATAATTGAAAGAGCAAAAGCAGAAGCCGAAAGTAAGCGATTGCAAGGATTAGGAATCGCTGATCAACGTAGAGAAATTGCTCGTGGGCTTGAAGATAGTGTCGATGTGTTAAACAACGTTGGCATTAATTCGCAAGAAGCTTCAGCCTTAATTGTAGTAACACAACATTACGACACTTTACAATCAGTGGGGGAGGCTACTAGCTCTAATTTGATTTTACTACCTAATTCACCACAAGCGGGAAGCGATATGTTGAATAATATGATTGCTTCGTTTGCAGCGAGCAATCAAATAGGGGAACAAATGAAAAAAGATAATGCGGCGAAAGGTATTGTGAATAAGAAAAACAAGCCTAATGAATCGAAAAAACCACCAAAGACCGATTTTGATTATTAATTAAGTCCTAAAAATTAAGTTTTTTTGCTTCTTTAACTAAAAGCTCGTTTTTGTCTTCTAGCGCTTTTAGCACAAACGCTTTAATCTCAGGGGTTATTTCTTGGTGGTCTTTTATTAAAACCGCTAATGAAATCATGGTTACAATTCGAGTGCCTGCCTTTTTTAATGCTGTTCCAAAAAACGGAATTAATTCTTCGTAAGATATCTTTTTTGCTAATTCCTCTATTCTGTCCTTAACTTCTATTTGTTTTTCTGTAGAAAGCTTAGTATACTTCTTACCAAAACGCATAATTTCATTTAGTGGTAAAATACTACGCTCTTGTGATGGCACTGCTTGTTTTTTAATAGCTTTTTTCTTTCCCCAAGAATCGCGCAAGCCAACTGTTTTGTTAAAAACAATTATTTCGGATGTAGAATCGTCGTCTACGTTAAAATATCCTAATCGCTGAAACTGAAAACTTTCTCCTTTTTTTGCTGAAGCCAAACTTGGTTCTATAAATGCCTCAGAAACAGTTAATGAGTTAGGATTGATAAAATCCATAAAACTTTTGTCTTTGTGACTATCAGGGGCTTCGTCTGTAAACAATCGGTCGTACGATCTCACTTCGGCTTTGATGGCATGAGGAATGGAAACCCAGTGAAGAGTTCCTTTCACTTTTCTGAGGCTAGCTTCGGTCCCGGCGCCACTTAAACTAGCTGGATCGTAGGTACAATGTATTTCTTTAACAAGTCCATCATGGTCGTTAATAGTGTGATTTGCTTTTATAATATACGCGTTTTTTAATCGCACTTCTTTTCCTAGGGATAAACGAAAGAAATTACTGCTAGCATCTTCTTTAAAATCATCTCTCTCAATGTATAGTTCCTTTGAAAACGGAATCTCTCTAGTGCCAGCAGTTTTATCCTCTGGATTGTTTTCAGCTTTTAAAATTTCTTCTTTTTCTTCTTGGTAATTGGTTATAATCAGTTTTACTGGGTTTAATACAGCCATCACACGTGGCGCTATTTTGTTTAAATCTTCTCTGATGCAAAACTCTAATAAGGAAACGTCAATAACATTTTCTCGTTTAGCAACGCCAACAGCTTCAATAAATTTTTTTATGGCGTTAGGTGTGTAGCCTCTTCTCCGTAAACCGGATATGGTTGGCATTCTTGGATCGTCCCAGCCGTTCACAATTTTTTCATCTACTAATTGCAACAACTTACGCTTACTCATGATAGTGTAACTTAAATTTAAGCGTGCAAATTCTCGTTGTTTTGGTGTTAAAGGTAATTGTTTAAAATTCTCATTGTAAACCTCATCTCTAAACCAATTATAAAGCTTCCTGTGAGGTTTAAATTCTAGAGAACATAACGAGTGTGAAATTTGTTCAATATAGTCGCTTTCGCCGTGTGTCCAATCATACATCGGATAAATACACCAATCATTACCGGTACGGTGGTGTGGTTTTTTTAAAACACGATACATGATAGGGTCTCGCATTAACATGTTGGGGTCCTTCATATCAATTTTAGCGCGCAACACATGAGCGCCTTCTTTAAATTCACCATTTTTCATTTTAGTGAATAACTCTAAATTTTCTTGAATCGTTCTGGTTCTAAACGGACTATCGATGCCTGGCTGTGTTGGAGTTCCTTTTTGCGCTCTCATATCTTCACTAGATTGAGTGTCGACATAAGCTAATCCTTTTTTAATGAAACCAATTGCCCATTCGTATAACGTTTGAAAGTAGTCGGAGGAATATACTTCTTGATCCCACTGGTAACCCATCCAAGCAATATCTTCTTTGATTGCATCCACATATTTTTGCTCTTCTTTTGCTGGATTGGTATCGTCAAACCGAAGATTCACCGGAGCTTGATATTTTTCACCCAATCCAAAACTAATTCCTATAGCCTTAGTGTGCCCAATGTGTAAGTATCCGTTTGGCTCAGGCGGGAATCGAAAACGTAAGTCTTCTCTGGACATTCCACTATTTAAATCATCTTCTATTAGGTGCTCTATGAAATTAAGAACTACTGGTTTTTGTGACATTTTAGGATTAAATTTTTATAATCAAATTCCTTAAGCAATAAATTAAGGATTTGTAACTTTACAAAAATAGTTGAAATGAGCACGATACGATTAAAAAATATTAAAATTTATGCTTTTCATGGTTGTTTACTAGAGGAAGGTCAAATTGGGTCTGATTATTTAGTAAATCTTTCGGTAAGGGGAAATTTGAAAAAGGCTATTTCTAGCGATAATTTAAAAGACACTATTGACTATGTGGTCTTGCAAAGGATTGTGGCGGAAGAAATGGAAATTAGATCCAAATTATTAGAACACGTAGGGCAGCGCATAATTAATAAAGTGCTTTTAAAGGCACCACTAGTAAATTACGTTAAAGTAACAGTGTCGAAGGTAAACCCACCTATAGGTGGTGACGTGGCGGAAGTAAGTGTAACTTTGAGCGCTAAAAGATAAGTTGGTTTTTAATTGAAAAAATTGAAGTTTATAGTATATTTGCCTACTAATAATTAAGGCGTCGTGGCCGAGTGGCTAGGCCGGGCTCTGCAAAAGCTCTTACAGCGGTTCGAATCCGCTCGACGCCTCCAAAAGCTTCAGTATTTTACTGAAGCTTTTTTTGCTTTCTGTAAAGTTTAAAATGAGACTTATTTCACTGGGCTAAGATTGTACAAAAAAATAAACGATGTTTAGATGGGTTCATTTTTTATTGGACTCGCTCTTTTGTGTCTGGTATATAATCAAGTTGCTCTTGAATCTTATCTGGAAAAACTCCCTGTATTAACAACAAAATACCAAAACCAATTATTAAAACACTCACTAATTTTTTTGTCTTTATTATAAAACGAGGTGTTAGGTTGTTTTTTAATCTTTTAGCTAAAATAATTTTTAATAAATCAGTTATAAATAACGTAATCATTACGGTAGCTAAAAAAAGTAGTACTCCATTTTTATGAGTGGTTACAGCTTTTGCAATAATAATCGTTGCGATCCACCCTGCTAATATTCCAAAATTAACAAAGTTTAATAAAAATCCTTTTAAAAAAAGGCCCCCATGGTTTTTCTTGGTAGCTACCGAATAATGTTCTCTAACGATTTTTATAAATGATTTAGAGGTGCGTATATAAGAAATGAAACCAAAAGCAACTAATACCATACCTCCGAAAATTAAGAGTGCTGGATCGTCTTTTAGTTTATCTAGTAATTTATTAGTACTATAAAAGGCAATAACAATAAAAACCACATCAGAGAACAACGAACCTAAATCAAAAAAAATTGCGGCTTTTATTCCCTTAGTGATACTAGTCTCAATAAGAGTAAAAAAAACTGGACCGATCGCGAAAGCTAATACAAATCCATAAAAAGCAGCATATAATAAACCATCAAACATATGGTTGTAAAAATACAAAATCCTTGTGAAATGTTATTGGTTGAAAAAGTAATCCCTAGTGTTGTATAAATTCTTTTTTGTGACCTAACATTTTAAAATCTAATTGTTTTCTAACTAAATCTGCATTCTTAACTTTTATATAAACCTCATCTCCAAGCTGATAACTATTTTTTGTTCGGTCACCAACGGCAGCAAATTCTTCCTTATGAAACGTATAATGGTCGTCTTTCATTTCTTGTAGTCGAACCATACCTTCGCATTTATTATTAATAATTTCAACATAAATTCCCCAATCGGTCACTCCAGAAATAACTCCTAGAAAATTTTGATCTTGATGATCATGCATATATTTTACTTGCATATATTTAATACTTGCTCGTTCCGCTTGTGCAGCTAAACTCTCCATTTCGCTGCTATGCCTACACTTTTCTTCAAACTGTTCTTTATTAGCACTTGTTTCTTGATCTAAATAAAACTGTAAGAGGCGATGCACCATTACATCAGGATAACGTCTAATAGGTGAGGTAAAGTGAGTGTAATAATCAAAAGCTAATCCATAATGACCAATGTTTTGAGTGGTATATAAAGCTTTACTCATAGACCGAATTGCGAGAGTATCTACTAAATTTTGTTCTTTTTTTCCTTGAACATCTTTTAATAAAGTGTTTAAAGAATTAGAAGTGGTTTTTCGGTCTCTTGTGTCTATTTTATAACCAAATTGTCTAATTATGTTTTGTAAAGCAGCTATTTTTTCATCATCAGGTTCGTCATGAACTCTATAAATAAATGTTTTTTTAGTACTTTGTTTTCCTATAAACTCAGCAACGCTTCTGTTTGCTAATAACATAAACTCTTCTATTAATTTATTAGCATCTTTACTTTCTTTAAAATAAACTCCTTCTGGGTTATTATCTTTATCTAGGTGGAATTTTACCTCAACTTTATCAAATGAAATAGCACCATTTTTCATTCTTTTTTTTCTTAAAATTTTTGCTAATTCGTTTAATTTTAAAATTGCTTTAGCTATTTTATTTTTTACTTCGTATGGTTTTCCAGTGATAGAAATACCTGAAGGAATATTTACAGTTTTTCCTTTATTAATTGTTTCTTTTTCAATTATAAATTGCGCTTCTTCATAAGCAAAACGTGCATCACTATAAGTAACTGTTCTTCCAAACCATTGATTTATGATTTCTGCTTTATTATTTATCTTAAATACAGCTGAGAATGTAAATTTTTCTTCGTTTGGTCTAAGAGAGCAAGCATTATTTGATAATACTTCAGGAAGCATTGGAACTACTCGGTCTACTAAGTATACTGAAGTAGCACGTTCATAAGCTTCATCATCTAATATAGTTCCTGGTGTTAAATAATGAGAGACATCAGCTATATGTATACCAATTTCGTAAGTACCGTCTTTTAAATCTTTAAAAGATAAAGCATCGTCAAAATCTTTAGCATCTTTTGGGTCAATAGTAAAAGTTAAATCACTACGCATATCGCGGCGCTTTTTTATTTCTACTTCTTTTATTGTGGTATCAATACTGTTAGCATAATCTTCTACTTCTTTTTCAAATTCATAAGGTAAACCAAACTGTGCTAAAATAGAGTGTATTTCAGTATTATGTTCTCCTGGTTTTCCTAATATTTTAAGAACTTTACCATATGGTGATCCTGCTTTTTCGGGCCAATTTTCAATTTGAACTAATACTTTATCTCCGTTTTTAGCATTGTTTATATTTTCTTTTGATATAAAAATATCGGTATACATTTTCGTGTCCTGACATTCTACAAAAGCAAAGCGCTCCTGAATTTGTATTACACCAACAAAATCAGTTTTTTTCCTTTCTAAAATTTTTGTTATCTCTCCTTCTGGTTTACCACCTCTATTTCTTTTAAAAATATAAACTTCAACAATATCACCATCTAAAGCATGATTTATATTTTTTTGATTTACAAAAATATCTTCTTCTAATTCTTCTATAACAATATAAGCTTGTCCTCTAGCGGTTACGTCTGCAATGCCAGTATAATAATTTTTAGAAGCTTTTATTATATATTTCCCTCTGGATACTTCTTCTATTTTTTCTTCAGATTGAAGTTTTTTTATTTTTTTAATTATTAAATTTCTAGAACTACTATCTCTAACACCTAAAATAGATGCTATTTGTTTGTAATTAAGTGGTTTTGAATTTTGTTTTCTTAACGCAGTTAGTATGCTTTGGGTGAGATTGGAAGTACTTGATTTTTTTTTACTTTTTTTTCTTCTCGACATTTTTAAAATTTAATATTGGTAAATGTAAGGTTTATAATTTTATAGGAATATTAATAAATGATTATCTTAGTATTGTTAAAACTTTAATGAAGTGAAAGAATTTGTTACGATAGCTCGATTTACCTATCCTAGTGAGTATGTTGTTCTAAAGTTATTATTAGAGCAGTCTAAAATAAATTTTATTTTCTTAAATGAAACCGCTATTAATGTAATGCCTTTTCACTCAAACGCTTTTGGAGGAATAAGACTTCAAGTACATCAAAAGGATCAAGAAAAAGCAATACATATTATTAATAATTTAAACAACACAAAACTAGAGATTGTTTAAAATAAGAAACTATATAGTTATAAACATCTATTATATATATATTATTTTTATTTAAATGATTCTAAAAAAAATGATTTCTATTATAGTGTGTTAATAGGTAGAACAACTTTCTTTACTTTTGTTTTGTTTTTAAGTAAAAAAAATATTTAACAAGGATATAAACATAGATAATATTTCTTTATTTACTGAATACTAGAAAGATAGTACTTTTAATTAACAGCTGTTAATTAATACTCATAAAACGATTTTTTAATAAGTTATAAATTAAAAGCAGTTAAAAAAAGACTTAAATTAACCAATAACTTGTTTAAAATTAATAACTATTTTTCTTGTTAAATTTAATTAAAAAAGTACTAGATAAATTTTAATTACTTTCCAAATTTATTTTTATTAAATCTATTAACAGTAATTCACAGCTTATAAAAAACATATATACAATAAACCTCCTTAACTCTTATATTATTAAAATTGTACGATATTTGTTTTTAAATAATAAATCTAAAATAAATTATTATGAAAATAGCTATAGGAAATGATCATGCAGGACCTAAATATAAAGAAGCAATAATAAATTATCTTAACTCAAAAGGTATAACAGTTTCTAATTATGGTACGGATACAGAAAATAGTGTTGATTATCCGGATTTTATTCATCCAGTAGCAAACGATGTAGCTAACCAAAAAGTTGACTTAGGAATTATTATATGTGGTTCAGGTAACGGTGCTGCGATGACTGCAAATAAATACCAAAAAGTAAGAGCTGCACTTTGCTGGACAAAAGAAATTACTGAATTAGCAAGATTACATAACAATGCAAATGTATTAAGTATACCAGCCCGTTACACAAGTGTTCCACAAGCAATTGCTATGGTAAAAACATTTATAAATACCGATTTTGAAGGTGGAAGACATCAAAAAAGAGTTGATAAAATTAGTTGTCTTTAATTATAAATTTTGAATGAGGGTATTTATTAAAACATTTTCAGAATTAACAACTAAAGAGTTGTATCAAATTTTACGATTACGGTCCGAAGTTTTTGTAGTAGAACAAAATTGTGTTTACCAAGATATTGATAAAAAAGATGAAAAAGCTATTCATATTTTTGGAGTTTCTAAAAATATAATAATAGCTTATACTCGTTGTTTTCAACCCGGCGCATACTTTAAAGAAGCCTCGATAGGAAGAGTGGTTGTAAAAAAAAATCAAAGAAAATTAAAAAGAGGAAATCAAATTATGCTTGATTCTATTAGAGCAATTGAAACTCTTTATCACACCAAACTTATAAGAATATCTGCTCAGTGTTATTTAAAAAAATTTTATAATAATCTTGATTTTTATAGTGTTGGAGATGAATATCTAGAAGACGGAATTCCACATATAAACATGATTAGAAAGTAACCGTTTAATTCTACAATAAGATTATTTTTTTGGAATAGACTTAATTTCTTTTTTATTAAAAGGAACTTTTAACTGAAATATAAAATTTTCATCATCTGTATGGTTTGAAGAATCTAAACCATACTTTATATGCTTTGGATCTCCATAGGTAAAAGTACCAAATAAACGATCCCATATAGAGAGAACATTCCCAAAATTACTATCGGTCCAAGGTTGTTGATAATGGTGATGAAATTTATGCATATTTGGAGAAACAATTAAATAACTCAACCCTTTATCCAACCAAAAAGGTAAAGAAATATCTGCATGATTAAAATAAGTAAAAGGAATTGTTATCATTCTATAAAAAAAATAAAATGAAACAGGCATTCCCATTATTACAACTACTATTAATGCAAAACTTTCTCGTATTAAAAAATCAAAAGGGTGATGTCTAGTTCCTGTTGTAACATCTACATTCTTATCTGTGTGATGAACTAGATGTAGTCGCCACATCCACCTTACTTTATGTAGTAAAAAATGAACAAAATATTGTGAGGTAAAATCTAAAACAACAATTGATATCACAACTTTTACCCAAAGATTCGCATGTATTGTGTTAAGAATTCCAAAATCTGATTTTTTTAACCACACATCAATCAAGGTTAAAAGAATTCCAAAAAGAGCGTTAATTATAATCACCAACCCCAACAAAAGTAAATTTGTTTTAGCATGGTTCCATTTATTAAATTTACTTTTGTAAAATGAATAATACCCCTCTATAATCCAAAAAAAACTTATAAAAAAAACAATCCACACACCTTTAAACAAAAAGGATAGGTGCTCAAAGAAAAACAAAAAACGCTCCATATATTATTTTAATATATTATTATATAAAGAATCATCTCTTAACACTGTAACAGCTTTTAAAATCTCAGGATTATGAACAACTTGGTACGAATACATACCGTCACGATAAAAATAACGTTTTAAAATTTCATCGCTTAACAAGTTTACAATTTCCTCTTTTTTATCAAACAGCATTTTTTCTTTAGCCTTATTGATTTCGGTTTTGAGTTTTTTATAACTTAAAGCCACCTCTCCCTTTAAATTTTCTTCCGAAGCTTTTTGAATAGCCTTAGAAAACAACTTTTCAGACTCTGTTTCATATTCAAAATTGTTTATTTTAAGAAATACTAAAAAATCTTGAAAATCAGAATCTTCAAAATTAAACTTTTCAAAACTTTCAAGTTCTTTTGAGTAATAGTAGTGGGTTGCATAGTTAAAAATAGCATGATTTTTTAATAGAGCAGTTGTAATTGCACTAAATTTCCCTGATTCAAGCGCTATATCTGGCATAATGCCACCACCATCATATACAGTTCTTCCGCCTCTTGTCTTAAAAGCGGTATATTTTTTTGGATCCACCCGAACAGGATCCCCGTTTTCGTCCCGATTCCAATAATCTAATGCTTGGATACATCTTCCACTAGGAGTATAATATCTGGAGATGGTAACTTTTAATTGGGTCCCATAAGTTAATTTTTTTGGACGCTGCACCAAACCTTTGCCAAAACTACGAGCCCCAATAATTACCGCCCTATCTAAATCTTGTAAACTACCCGAAACAATTTCGCTTGCAGATGCGCTACGTCCGTTAACAAGAACCACCAAAGGTATTTCTTGATCAAATGCAGGCTTTTGGGTTGTATAGGTTTTGTTGTATTTTTTAATAGCAGATTTTGTGGTGACAATAGGTTCTCCTTTAGGCACAAATAAATTAACAACGTTAACCGCTTCTGTTAATAAACCACCAGGATTTCCTCTTAAATCCAATATAATTTTTGAAGCCCCTTGTTTTTTTAAATCAATTAAAGCTGCTTTTGTTTGTTTTGTGGTTTTTTTGTTAAATTTAGACAAAACAATATAGCCAATATCACTACCAATCAATTGGTAAAAAGCAACCGCGTTCACATCTATAGCCCCCCTCGTTAAAGAGGTTTTTATTTTTTTTCCTTGGCGTAAATAAGTGAGGTTTACTTTTGAATCTGCAATTCCCTTCAGCAATTCACTAGAATCTCCTTCGTATTGTTCGATGTTAACACCGTTAACAGTAATAATTTCATCTCCTGCTTTTAGCCCAGCAATATCTGCGGGAAATCCCTGAAAAGGTTCAATGATCGTCAATTTTTTATTTTTACTTCTCACGGTTGCTCCAATACCGGTATAAATACCAGAGCTATTTATCCGCGCGTCTTCCACTTCTTGTTCGTTCCAGTAAACCGTATAAGGGTCTAAATCGTCCAGCATCCCCTTTATAGCTTTGTTCATTAAATCAGATGGAGTGGTTTCGTCCACATAATTCATGTTTAATTCTTTAAATAAAGTAGTGAAAATTTCAATTTGCTTGGCGATTTCAAAAAAATCTCCTTTAAAACTTACCGTTGCAAGTAAAATACAAAGAGCAAGAACAGGAACAAGAATTTTCTTTTTCATTGGTTTATTTTTTTTATCACATCGACAAGAGATGTGTCAATGGTGTTGTAGAGTGCTGTTTCTTTTCCAATATATAAAAAGAACAATAAATACCTTGAATCTTCATTGTTTTTTAACAAATGTTTTTGATGACGATACGCTTCTATAATTTGTCTCTTAATACGATTTCGATCCACTGCTTTCTTAAACCGATGTTTTGGTACCGAAAATGCAGCCTTTGTATTTTGACCATTCTGTGTTGGTAAAAAAAATAACTTTATAGGGTATTTGGTAACAGTTTTACCTTCCGTAAAAAGAAGTTTAATCTCTTTTTTACTTTTAAGTTTTTCAGATTTAGGAAAACGAAAATTCATGTTGGTAAATGTATGAAATAAGGGAGAGTATCAGTAATAAATTAGAAGCCAATATCTAAATTTAAGCGAATTCTGTTTACTATTTCTTTATAGGCAATAAGAGTCATAAGTTGATTTACTATAAAGTATCTTATTTATGACTTCCAATCGTGCTCAATCCTGGCTCTAAAATTTAGATTTTTAATAAAAGAAGAATCAGTCTGAGAGAAAATAGACGAGGAAAGTAAAAAAAACACTAGACAAAGCTTCACAAAAAGACCAATCTTTAAATCACATGAATTCAACTAAAAAGCAATAAGGATTTCCTCATAAATCCTATTGTTTAATATAAAGAACTATTTTAAATTGTAGGTATTATTTTCTAAATTAATGTCCGCCATTAAGCCAGAGGCATCAATCACAACACGTTTAACTTTTTTATTTCTTTTTACAATAAAAGAATAGTTGGGATTGGCCCAAGCCCAATCCGATAAAACAATCCAACTCCCATAAGAATATGGGTTTGGTTTATCTGCTCGCATCATTTGTAAAGGAATATAAAAATTATCCACTACCCCGTCTTCATACGTTACCTTAACATCTATTGGCATAGGCATTAAACCGTTTCTTTTAATGGTTATAGTGGTTTTTCCCTCGTCTGCAATTACGTTTTTAATGCCGTAATCAATAGTGTTGGTTGTTTGTGTCCAATCCATTAAATACCAATCTAGTTCGGCACCAGATACTTTTTCTGCTACTCTTATAAAATCGTTGGGAGTAGGATGTTTAAAAGCCCACTCACTGAAATAACGTAACAGTGTTTTTTTTAAATTTTCTTTTCCAATAACATATTCTAATTGAGAGAGAAAAACAGCCCCCTTACTATATGCTGCAATTCCATAACCTCTATTTGTGTGATATCGATCTGCCTGCGTAGACTGAGGTTGTTCTTTGCCGCTAGTGGCAATATATGTATATGCGCGGTAAGAGCTTGAATTTGGATTATCTTTTCCTTCCTTCATTATTTCATTCATGGCTAGATTAGATACGTAGGAGGTAAATCCCTCGTCCATCCATTCGTGCTTACTTTCATTGGTTGCTAATAAAAACTGAAACCATGTATGCGCCAATTCGTGCGCGGTGACTCCAATTAAACTCCCTAACTTCCGGTTACCGGTGATTAACGTACACATTGCATACTCCATTCCCCCGTCTCCCCCTTGAATAACAGAATATTGTTTATAGGGATATTCTCCGATATGCTGATTAAAAAACACCATTAAAGCAGCTGTTTTTTCTTGTAAACTTTTCCAGTTTTCAATAATATCAGGATTGTTCTTATAGTAAAAGTTTAGCATAACACCATTAGGTCCTGGAAAGGTATCATGAATAAAATCTTTGTCTGCTGCCCAGGCGAAGTCATGAACATTTGGAGCTTTGAAATGCCAGGTTCTGGTGTTTCCTTTGGTTTTTTTACCTAACCCATCCTTGTCTCCATTTTGAAGATATCCTGTACCACCAACGATATAATTTTCATCAAGTTTTATTTTCACATCGTAATCCCCCCAAACACTGTGAAACTCGCGAGCTATGTATGGGGTTGCGTGCCAACCTTCAAAATCGTATTCAGCGATTTTTGGAAACCATTGTGTCATAGAATACGCAATACCTTCTGCGTTATTTCGCCCCGATCTTCTTATTTGAAGAGGTATTTGAGCGCTCCAATCCATTTTAAACACGGTTGAACTTTTAGGTAAAATAGGGGTGTTTAAATTGACTTCTAACACGGTTCCAGCAATTGTGAAAGAAAGTGGCACACCATTTTGTGTTAATTGTTCAGGTTTAATAAACCCTATCTCTGAAGGTAATAATTTTGAAATTCGACTTCCAACCCTCTTATCAGAATCTTCTATATTTCTGGAGCGAACATCCATTTCGCTACCAGGCTGAAAGGCATTAAAATATAAATGATAAAACACCCGATACAAAGTATCGGGTGAGTTGTTGGTGTATGTTAGCTCTTGAGCACCTCGGTATCGGTGCGTTTCAACGTCTAAATCTACGACTATTTTATAGTCTACTTTTTGTTGCCAATACGGTGTGTTGTTTTGTGAAAACCCCAGCCCTACAGCTAGTAAAAAAAAAAGATTTAAAACGAACTTCATAAAATTATAGTTTACTAGCTAAAATAAGTGCATTGTATAAATTTACTGTTTTTCCAGATTTTGAAATAGCAGAAAAAGCCTGTGTATTTGACTCGTCTCCACCTACAATAACCTTCGCTGTTACTCCTAAACCACTATCCATTAACACTTGTTTTACTTGTTTAGCAGATAATTTTGGATAATAAGAACGCACCATGGCTGCCACTCCTGCAACATTAGGAGAAGCCATTGAGGTTCCTTGTAAATATTCATAAGTATTTAGCGGAGTTGTTGACCAGATTTTAACACCAGGAGAAAATAAGTCCACATTAGTAGCTCCATAATTTGAAAATGTAGCAACCATTTCTTTACCATATTTATAATTCAAAGCTCCAATAGTAATAAAATTGTCACTAATCTCTTCTCCTTTTACAATCTCGTCATTAGGGTAGCTCACTACAACATCTAAATCGTTTGCGTCATTACCCGCTGCATTAACGATTAATACATCTTTCTTAGCTGCATATTTAATAGCATCCCATACCCATTCAGGGTTCTGTGAGTAGGCTTTACCAAAACTAGTGTTAATCACTTTTGCACCGTTGTCAGCCGCATATCGAATTGCTAAAGCCACATCTTTATCGTACTCGTCTCCGTCAGGAACAGCTCTTAATGTCATAATTTCAACATTTTGAGCAACCCCATCCATTCCTACACTATTACCTCTTTGTGCCGCAATAATTCCAGCCACATGAGTTCCGTGTCTTGCGTCTTCCTTTTTCGGATCTGGACCATCTACATCATTGTTGCCATAATCAGTATCATTTATATCGTATGGGTCATCATTAAGAACTCCTCTAAAGTCTGTGTCCATAGCAAAGTGATTTTTTAATCGTCCTTGAAAGTATTGAACCCCTCCATTAAGTCGATCTTTGAATTCCGGAATAGTACCTCCATAAGAAAGCATTTGAGAAAGGATCGCAATATTTTTTTGATCGTCCTCGGTGGGGTCTTCTATAGCAGCTAGATCCTCAGCGCTATAATCTTCTTTACCTATTTTTTTTACGATAGCATCGTGAGAAACGGTTACTTGGCTTAACATCTGGTTATACCTGTTGTAGTTTCCATTTATTTCGTCATATTCTTTACTATACTCGGCTTTTGCGTTCTCGTACATAACAAAAAGAGCCTTTTGTTCCTCCGTAACATCAGCAATACTCTTTCCTTCGAAATCAGCTTCATATCTTTTTATGATACGAACAAACTCAAGATTTTCACCAACAATGTCACCAAGGAAATTCCATCCATATACATCGTCTACGTATCCGTTTTTATCATCATCAATCCCGTTATTGGGCACTTCATCTTTATTGGTCCAAAGCACGTTTTTCAAATCTTCATGCTCAATATCGATACCGCTATCAATGACAGCAACAATAACTTTTGTGCCTTTTAAATTAGGAATTAATTCTGCATAAGCTTTATCAACGCTCATCCCAGGTATGGTGTCGGTCTTTAAATCGGCATAACTCCAACTTTTAAGTTGAGCTTCTTCAATCTTAGCGTTTTTTGAAGTTTCTTCGTTTGTGTTTTTTAAAAGTGCCGCATTAATGGGCTTTACAGTACTTCCACAACTTGCTAATAAAATTGTTGTTGTAACTGCGAATAAGAAAGGTTTTAGTAATTTCATGGTTGTTTAATTAAAAAATTCATTAATCGTAAAACATTCGTTTAGACGAACTCCTCTATCCGTTTGTTTTACAGTAATAATAGGGTTATGAGCATCATGCTCTAAAAATAAATAGTAATTATTTTCTGCTGCCAAATTTAGAAATTTTTCTTTTTCTGGCAAGGTTAATAAAGGTCTTGTGTCGTATCCCATTATAAAAGGGAGCGGAAGATGACCAGCTGTAGGTAATAAATCTGCCATGAACACTACTTTTTTTCCTTTATAGTTAATGTGTGGAATCATTTGTTTCTCAGTATGTCCATCAGCAAAGAAAATACCAAAATTCATTTTTTTTGATTCTAAAAAATCGCCTTCAGCCTCTTCAATAAAATTGAGTTGACCACTTTCTTGCATTGGTATAATGTTTTCGGTGAGAAAGGAAGCTTTCTCCCGTCTGTTTGGTTTGGTGGCCCAATTCCAATGATTCTTATTGCTCCAGTAAATTGCGTTTTTAAAGGCAGGTTCGTAACCTGTTTTATTTTTGTTCCACTGAACTGCACCGCCACAATGATCAAAATGAAGATGAGACAAAAATACATCTGTAATATCATCTTTATGAAATCCTTTTTTTTTCAAAGAAGATTCCAAGTTGAAGGAGCCCCAAGGATAATAATATCCATAAAACTTATCGCTTTGCTTGGTGCCCATACCTGTATCGATTAAAGTTAGCCTGTTGCCATCCTCAATTAAGAGACAGCGAGCAGCAATATCTATCATATTATTAGTATCAGCAGGGTTTGTTTTAGACCAAATTGACTTAGGAACAACGCCAAACATGGCTCCGCCATCTAATTTAAAATTACCTGCTTCGATAGGGTATAATTCCATAAGCAAACAAAGGTAATTAAACATATGATTAAGGACAAAAACTTAAGACATTATTAAGATTCTAGGTTAAATTGTGTTTGACAAATCAATTTCAAAAACAGTGTTGTTTTAGTTGTTTAAGATTGCAGCTAATTTTTCTCCGTAATCTATAAAGGCGATAGTCTCATCTGTCCGAGCCAATTTAATTTTATCGAATATTAAAAGCGCGTTCCCATTACTTTCAATATGATAAATCTGGTGGTTTTCAAAAAAGCGAACAATTTCTTCAGTGAAAAATGAACGAATTTCAGATTCATTGTTTCCCATAAGTAAGAATTTTTTAGAAAAATCAGGATACATTTCAAAATCAATATCCTTATAGCCCGTAAACGCCATTATCCGATCAAAAATTTTCCCTAAAACCCCTTCCTTCTCCATAGAGAAAACGGGTATTTTTTTATTTAACTTTAGGACCATTAATGTGGTATTAAAAGTTTCAGCTGTAAAAGCCTGTCCCTCGTTAAATGTTATGTCTGCAATTTCCCAAGACATGCTTATTCCCCGAAACGACCCCTTCAAACTATTGTATTTTCGCTCAATAGGCCTAATTTCAAAAAAATGAAACTTTTTAAAATAGTCCGTATTCCAATCCACTTGACTCGAGAATTGAAAGTCTTTTTCGGTTGCTAAATTTCTTAAGCGTTTTTGTCTTTGAGATAATTTAGCATCAGAGCCAGACAGGCATATTTTTAAAGCTCTGTTATGGTTAGATGAAGATACGTGCGAATCAAGTCCGGTAATAAAAACTTTCCCTCCAGAAGCTCTTTGTGTTTTAAGGTATTCCGCCAAGTAATCCATGTAGGTAATACCTACCAATCTAGTTTCTGATAAATCAATGTTGACATCTGCTCCCTGAGGTATTTTTGCCACTAGCTTATCAACTTTTAAAATCCCTAAAAAATTAGCAATTCCTTTAATTTTAAGATCGAAAGCATTGTCAGACACTTTCACGAGTCTGGTACGTGATTTATAGACCATTTTAAAAAATTGTGGAATAGATAGCTTCGCTAATAACATATGTGTAACTAGCGCCAATAAAAGGCCACCAAGTAAACCAACCAACAAATTAGTGTATAAAGTTAAAACCATAGTAAAAACAAAGAAAACAAGTTGTTCTGTTCCTTGGTTATAAGCTTGTTTAAAAACCGCGGGCGATGCCAATTTAAAACCGGTGTATACAAGTAAAATAGCAAAAGCACACAAAGGAACCTGTCTCATTATAGGGCCTAGCAATACAATAAAAATCAATAACAAAAGCCCTTGATACATGTTTGACCATTTGGTTTTTGCGCCATTGTGAATGTTTACAGTACTTCTAATAATTACAGCAATGATTGGTAAGCCCCCTATAAAACCAGCTACCATTGTACTCAAACCAATACCTATTAAGTCCTTATTTAAGTTTGTTTTTCGCCTGTACGGATCAATCTTATCAACTGCTTTTGCAATAGCTAAGGACTCTATACTTGTAATAATTAACATTGAAAATACTGTTGTCCAGAATTCAAGTGTATTAATCTTACTAAAGTTAGGGTGCATTATCGAATCCATTATCGAATCAGGGATATCCAATAGTAAATCAGGACCTATATCGTAGGCTTTTCCCAAAAAAGAAACGGTTTGTTGGTCAAAGAAATTGAATGCGTATACAAATGGGATTGAAAGAGCTATAACCCACATGGGCGCAGGTAAAATATGAAAAAACCGATAACTGGTTTTAGAATGAAACAGCAACATTAACAAGCCTGTTAAAGCGATAATTAAAACAAAGGGATTGGCTTCGGGCAGCAATAAAAAAGCATCGATTAGATTTTGAACAATACTACCACTATCAGAATGTGTACCTAGCGCAACATGAATTTGTTTTGCAAAAATGATAATTCCTATAGCTGCCAGTATACCATGAATTACAGAAGAATGAAAGACCTCTGCTAATCTTCCTAATTTCAACAATCCGAGCAGCATTTGAATTGCACCTGATATTACCACAGCTGCTAGCACATAATTAAACGCTTGCCCAGAGCCGTCGTCCATCAATACAATGCCTAAAAGAATTACCCCGATAACCCCTTTAGCGGGACCATTAACCGAGATATGACCACCCCGGTATAAGGTAGTAACAACCCCTCCAATAATTGCAGAAAAAATACCCGACATTGCAGGTGCTCCCGCAGCAAGAGCAATACCTAAAGAAAGAGGTAAAGCAATAAGCGCCACACTTATCGCAGCAATTAAATCACTGCGCCAATTTTGAATTAACCCCTGAATACCTTTCTTTGGTATGGTTTCCATTTTTTAATTTTTGATCGTTTTATTACTAAATAGCTAAAATAGTAAATATTCAGAATTATTTCTATACTACTAACACAAAGAGATGCTCCAATCAGGTTTCGCTATAACTATAATTCTTCAGGCGCTAGCTCTAAAAACAAGCCCTCTAGCTCTTCGGTTATAGGTATTTGACAACCAAGCCTACTGTTTTCTTTCACATTAAATGCTTCAGACAACATCGCCTCTTCCTCATCCCCTTTTTCAGGAATAAGGTGTTCTGAATGGACATAGCATTGGCAAGAGGCACACATGGCCATGCCACCACAGATTC